>Ga0247610_10003038_pt1 | contig 18818 bp, 7 predicted proteins | sample 174DNAGHGhighgp2_FD_193483 | JGI IMG/M metagenome (GOLD analysis project Ga0247610, IMG submission 193483) | Sheep rumen microbial communities from Palmerston North, Manawatu-Wanganui, New Zealand - 1742 DNA GHGhigh gp2 | ecosystem: Host-associated > Mammals > Digestive system > Stomach > Rumen ...
CAACGTGAGCTGCACCCCCGTGCTCTACTGGGATGACTACGGTACCGCCGACCCCGACAACACCGCAGGCCGCACTGAAGGTCTGACCATCTATGGAGCGGCCATCGACGGAAAGACCACAGCACCCACCGTGAGCGACTGGACGGCCCTCAGCTGGACACTCCCTGCAGACCAGACAAGCACGGGCAATACCCCTGCCGACAAGGACCTGCTCATCTCGAACAATGTGCAGCCGGCACCGGGAGCCACCACTTCCAACGACGGCACGTATAAGTTCGATGACTATATTGCCGCTCCCACCACCTACACCAAGCTGCTCGAGTTCCGCCATGCCCTGAGCAAGATTACCGTCAACCTGAAGGCTGGTAAGGGCTTCCCTGTCGCTACGGGAGAATCAGACGCTCATTTTGAAGAAACTCCCGAGGTGAAGCTGACCAGTAACGAGGGTACGCCGGTCGATGCCTCCGCCTGGCCATTCACCACGGGCACCGTCGATATCACCACGGGCGTATGGTCTTCACAGGGCAATAATGCCGCCATCACCATGTCCACCGCCGCCTCACTCTCGGCCACTGCTCCCACCGGCGAGGGCTACACCGTGACGAAGGAGGCACTGGTCATCCCCGGCAGTGAGTTCTCGGCCGACGACGCCACCATCCTCCGCATCAATGCCGACGGAAACATCTATTACGTAACGGCGGAGAAGATTCGCGCAGCCATCACCAGCAAAAGCCTCACCACCGGCACCGGTGCCAGCGAAAAATGGCTGACGCTACCCGGCAAGAACTACGTCATCAACGTCATAGTGAACAAGACCGAAATCAAGGTGACGGCCAGTGTTGTTGATTGGACAACGGTGAAAGCGGAAGAGGTCGCACCGAAAATCAACATCACCGTTGACTATGGTTGGCCAGGTACACAAGTTAATGTAAACAAGTTCAGCTTCTACCGTAGCCTGTCGCTCAACAACGGATATGCTACTGGTGAGTCGGAAAATTTCTTTCTCAACGGCTACTATAAGCGTATAAGCGAACTTACCAAGAACGACGATGGAACCTGGACAATGAATCCAAAGCGCTACTGGTCGCACCACAACCAGCATTACCATTTCCGTTTGGTATGGCCCAACACCACCACGGCAAAAAAATTTGAAGAGCATCAAACTGATTATGAAGATCCCGTTTGGCATGAATATTTTCAGCGCTGGCGACCGCATGTGGAAGACAAAGAATATGACGGCACTACCTATCAGGTGATAGAAATATGGAATGACCCATTTCAAGATGTGGATGCATCAAAGACTGATATTTCCGATGACTATCACCCCTATCCCTCAAACCTGGCTATTGCACGCCCGGAGTTTGATGACCCAGAAACAACCGCTGACGAGAACTTAACCAAACAGTGTACGAACAATGAACCAGGGCATACACGTACCTATGTCTATGACGGAGGCATCTGTGCCACCGAAGGAGAAATTGACCTGACATTCCGCTTTGTCATGTCGCAGGTAGAGGTGAGGCTCACCACAACGACCACCAGCAGTGCCGTGCGCTTGCAAGATGCCACGGTAGAGCTTGTCAACGCTTACACTAAAGGCTATGTGAAGCTGGGCGACCGCGTGGTGGAGACAGAGGGTGACAAGACTACTTATGGGTTGGACTATTGGAAGAAAGATAATGTTGAAAGTACCGAGACGTATTTCTTCCGCAGTGCCATTGTGCCCCAGCCGCTGACATACACCACAGCCCAGGCATCGACCAACCTCAGGTTTAAGGTCACCATCACCAACGCCGACGACACAAAGGATGTGTACTACGCCGACGTGGAGCCAATCCTCAATAGCGCGAAGACCGCGAAGGTAGCCCCCAACGGCAAGTGGGAGTCGGGCGTGCATTACATCTATAACTTGAATGTCTCGAAGACTGAGATCAAGGTCACTGCCACACTGGCCACCTGGACAGATGTGGAGGCCGCTGAGGAGGTGTGGTTCTGAACGTTTAATTGTAAATAGTAAATCGTCAAATAGTAAATGGCAGAGTTGAAGTACCCGATAGGCATACAGAGCTTCGAGACCATCCGCAAGGGCGGGTTCGTCTACGTGGACAAGACCGACTTAGTCTATAAGCTGGCCCAGGGGCACGTGTACTTCCTGGCCCGCCCGCGCCGCTTTGGCAAGAGTCTGCTCGTGGACACGCTGCGCTGCTACTTCGAGGGGCGTAAGGATCTCTTCGAGGGGCTGAAGATAGCGGAGTTGGAGACAGAATGGCAGCAGTACCCCATCGTCAGCTTCGACTTCAACGTGGGCAACAAGCGTACTGCTACCGGATTGAACGAATATATCCTTGGGGTAATAGCTAAGAGTGAAAACAAATATGGCATTGTGCCTTTCATAGAAGAGGGGACGGGTAAGCCATCGCTCGACGTCACCCTGCGGTTCAACCATCTGCTGGAAGAGCTTTACGAGAAGACAAAACGACAGGTAGTTGTACTTGTCGACGAGTATGACAAGCCCCTGCTTGACCTTGTGGAGACAGGCACCCCTGCCGACGAACAGCAGCTCCATGATAATCGTGAGTTGCTGAAAGGGTTGTTCTCCGTTTTCAAGGCCGCCGACCGCTGCCTGCGCTTCGTCATGCTGACGGGCATCACCAAGTTCTCGCAGGTCTCGATGTTCAGCGGGTTCAACCAGCCTGACGACATCTCCATCGACCGCCGCTACGACACGCTGCTCGGCATAACGGAGGAGGAACTGCACACCGTGTTCGCAGAATCCATCGGCGAGCTGGCCGAGGTGCAGGAATGTAGCATGGAGGATGTGAAGCAGCAGCTGAAACAGCGTTACGACGGCTATCATTTCAGCAAGCGACTGAAGGATGTCTATAATCCCTTCAGCATACTGAAGACCTTCGCCAAGTTGGACATGAGTGACTACTGGTTCACCAGCGGCACACCCTCCTACATGGTGCGACTGCTCTCCAAGAGCCAGGAGGAGGTGATGACATATACCGGCCAGTACTTCGATGAAGCCACCTTCATCGACTACAAGGCCGACACGGAGATGCCGCTGCCGATGATCTTCCAGAGCGGCTACCTCACCATCAAGGCCTTTGACCGCAGATTCAACTCTTATCTTCTTGACTACCCTAACAACGAGGTGAAGCAAGGCATGATGACACTGCTGGCCAACAACTACCTGAAGCCGAAGAATGACCCTAAGGCGTGGGTGGAGAGCATGGTGTGGGCCATGGAACGGGGCGACCACGAGCAGGTACGGCGTCTGTTTACGTCGTTCCTTGCCGAGACACCATACTCCATGCGCCCCAAGAAGGACCAGAAGGAACGTGAACTATACTTCCACTACACCTTCTATCTGCTCATGCGCCTCATCTCGTGCTATACGGTATATACGGAGAAACAGCTCTCCGAGGGGCGCGCCGACTGCATCGTGGAGACCCCGCAGTACGTGTACATCTTCGAGTTTAAGCTCGACGGTACAGCCCAGGAAGCCCTTCAGCAAATAGCAGACAGGGGATATGCCAAGGCTTACGAGGCAGACCGGCGGAGGATATACAAGATTGGAGCATCGTTCAGCAGCAAGACAGGGACGGTGGAAGAGTGGCTTTTAAGTGAAGAATGAAGAATTTGCTACCGCAATAACGAGATATTGATTATGATGAAGAAAAAACATATCATGTATATAGGCGCAGCCCTGCTGCTGGCTGGCTGTGCCGACGAGGACGGCCTCTCCGCCAACGGCACGCTGTCGGGCGATGGCAAGACGCCGCTCGTCGTTGAAGCCACGCTGGGCACGGGCAATGGCGTGACACGCGCCGAAGGTAAGAAGTTTGAGACTGGCGACCAGCTGCTGGTCTATCTGCGCCATACCACCGGACCGGAAGCTGGAGACCCCTCTGTATATCACACCATCACGGCCGACCAGGCCCCGTGTCTTGTGACGCTCACGATGACAGCCGACGCTGAGGCCACTACAGGCACTGTGACAGAGACAAGCACCTTCAATGCGTCATATACAGGAACCGGCTCCATCGGCACGGTGACAACGCTCTACTGGGATGACTTCAGCGACTCCCGCTCTGCTGACACCGACCTGCGTACCGATGGCCACGGCCTGCAGTCGTACTACGGCTACTGCTACAATGGCGGAGACAGCTACACTGTCAACGAAACGTCAAAGAGCAATATCTCTTCAGCCCTTGGTGAAGAAACAGGCGCCTTAGGCTGGACTATTGAAACCGACCAGTCTGCTTCTGCTGCCGTAAAGCGTTGCGACCTGCTGTGGTCGGCAGAGCAGCCAACCGTGGCTTACGATCACGATGACAAAAGAGAGAACCCAACTAACGGCCACGGCACGCTCACCATCCCCTTCACCCATGCCATGAGCCAGGTGACGGTCACGGTGACGGCCGCCGACGGATTCACCGGCACTCCGCTGACGACTACCGGGCTGACGCTCAACGGCATGAACACCGTGGCCGCGCTGACGGCATCCACGGGCACCTTCTCCAGTGCTTCGCCAGCCACCGTCACCATGTTTGCTGAGGCGTACAACACAGGCAGCACCCCCCTGAAGCGTGACTACACCGCCATCGTAGCCCCCGGCACGAAACTGCTCGAGGGCACGAAGCTGCTCGATATCACCGGTGTCGACGACAACGACTACACCGTGACCATCACCAGCAACATGCTGGCAGACGTTGACGGATGGGGAGCAGGACATAGTGACAGTTCTTCACCCGTTCAAAAAGGCATAGAAACCATTGATGCGAAGAACTATAAATACGTCATCACTCAGCCGGGTGTGAACTACCACCTGACGGTAACGGTGAAGAAAACTGAAATTCAAACACGTGCGACCTTGGCAGACTGGCGTACAGTGAATGCCACAGGCACGGGTAATATTGTGTACGATGACGACGAGACAGAGGAGACCCTTGTCATGGACGACGGCACAGTTGATGGAAATAATAAACCTGTAACCGTGGTGGCTGTCGACCAGAACCTCTTTGCCAACGGTGCCTCGTTCAGCCTGTTCCAGTTGCTGGCCAACAGCTCCAGCGATGAAGCTAACGAGCGTACCAATGCTGCATACGACTTCGCCACGGTGTCAACATTTCAGAACAGAGACAACACCACTGCCGAGCAGCTTAAGGACGAATGGACTAACAGTCCGGAAATATTCTGGCCCAACAAGACCAACAACTATTATTTCCGTGCCCTGGCACAGTTCAACAGTGCCACAGAAGGCGTGAACAGCATCACCTCCGTAGGCACATACAACTCGGATAAAGGCACTGCTGTGTCACAAGGCTACATTACTGAAGGCCACGACATCCTCTGGGGCACCACGGCCAAGCACAAAGGAATTTCCACAAACAAAACATACGAGAGCGGTCATCCTATCCCACCGCGAACTGGCGATGTTCCCATTGCCTTTGTACATGCCATGAGCAAAGTGACGTTTACCCTTGAAACCACCAATGATGCCACGGTGACAGTGAACAACGCCAAGGTTGACCTCACAGGTGCTACCATCGCCATCAGCAACCTCTACACCAGTGGAACCATTAACATTGAAGACGGTGAAATAGAGCGTGCCGCAAGCAAGACGGCAGCAGCTTTAACTGCCACAGCTTGGCCTGTCAGCGAACTCATCGTCGTGCCGCAGAGTCTTGTAGATAATGATACCGACACCGCCAACGATGCGTGGCTCACTGTCACCCTCGCCGACGGCACAACCTATAAGAAGCTGCTCAGTGAGTGTGTGGAGACAGGCACCAAGACATCCATCACTCAGTGGGAGCGCGGCAAGCACTACCAATACACCATCCACTTGGAGAAAGAACAGATTCAGTTCCGCGCCCTCATCAAGGACTGGGAACCGGTTTCGGGCAGCGGCAACGCCAACCTGGAGTGGGACTGATGCGCTTCGCTAAATGAGAAATGAGAAATGAGAAATGAGAAATGAAAAATGAAAAATGAAAAATGAAAAACGCGGGTTGCGCCATAAAGATGCGGGTTGCGCCATAAATGAGAAATGAGAAATGAAGAGTGAAGAATGAAGAATTTGCTACCGCATATAATAATAATGTCGGGGCTGCTGCTGACAGGCTGTGCTGCCGATGACACCACGACGGAAGAGCATCGTGGTGCTGAGGCCGTCGACCCTGTGGGCCAGCCCGTGCTGTTCACCTCGGGCAATCTTGCGGAGGTACGCACAAGGAGTGACGCCCCTGGAAGCAAAGAACCCTATTACATGGGAATGAACAGTACCAGCGGTGTGCCCTACATGGCCTTGGACGGGCGTTTCGTCTGCACCATGTACTACCACCCGTCATCAGGTGCCACAGACAGCAGTCCCTTCGACGTGAGGCTGCCGGACGATGGCGGCACCATGACCACCGCCTGGCTGAAGGTCAACGACAATATAGGAAGCTCCGTCTATCGGCAGAAGCATTTCCCCGACGAGGCAACGCTTACTATTGGAGAGTATTCTTTCGACAAGAACGCCACCATCTTTTATTGGCAGAACCGTCTGACGCACGCCTTCCTGGCTCAGGCCGACTATCACAAGCTGAATACCAACGACGGAGCCACTACGGCTCAGGGCAAACTGAAGATGTTCCCTTACGGCGACTATGTGGTGAGCAGCACTGAAGAAGAGGTGCAGGTAGACGATGGCAACGGCGGTACTACCACACAAACAAGTACAGTAGTGACCGTAGACCCCACCATCAATGTCTACGACCTCACACGCGGCGATGTTTGGGCTGAACGAGACGTGGAAGTGGTGGAAAACGTGCTGGACGAAGACGGCAACCAAGTGTATGAGGAGGACGGAGTAACGCCGAAGACAACAACGAAGACTGTCAAGGAGAAATACCTGGACCACTATACCCTCAACAGCTTCACCGAGCAGCCCGACCCCATTCGTGCGCTGACCATCATGAAGCCTGCCGGCGCCACACAGGAGGCCAACCGCGTGCGCCTGTATTTCAAGCACCAGTTCTCGCAGATACAGGTCAACCTGAAGGGTGCCGATGACGAGTCGGCCTCCATCACCACAGACCAGATAGAGAAAGTGGAGCTGCTGGGCGTCTCTACCGAAGGTTATGTGAACAACGTCCTCAATGCCGATGGCACCATAGGCAATATGCTGAACTCTGACAAAGAGATTGTCTCTGTCTTAGGCAAGGAGGTTAACCTTGACGACTATACCGACGAAGAGTTGGCGGTTAACAAGTGGGGCACGTCGTTTGAGATGTTTGACATGGCGACGGGTACTGATACTGATGTGGACGGCCATGACGACGGCTATGCCACCGGCTACCTGAAGTCGTTCAATGCCATCGCCTTTGGCAAGCTGTGGGGCATCCGCGTCACATGGCGTGAAGAGACGGGCAACATTCGCCATGTCGCCACCTTCGAGGTGCCGCTGACCAACGAGACCGAGACCTCCTCTCCGGCTGGTGGCAGCAGTGCCGGTACGCCCACCGACCCCTCGGACGCGAAGCCTGTGGTCTATCTCAGAAACCTGCAGAGCGGCATGAAGTACATCTACAACCTGGCACTGCGACGCGGCACGCTGGCTGTCATACGCACTCAGGTCATTCCATGGAAGCAGAAGGAGGAACTTGTTTATGGCACCGATGGTACGATTACCAATTAAGTGAAAAGTAAAGAATTTGCCACAGCAGTAGAATGAAACATAGTTTATACATATTTCTTGGAGTCTTGTGTGCGGCTTTGGCCCTCACAGGGTGTAAGGATGACATTTTCTCGTCCGTTACTGAAGGCGACGGCGAGATTAAAGCCGGCGAGCAGGTGATGTTCACCACCTACGTGCCATCGCGTCCCGTCACCAGAGCCGAGACTCAGGAAGAGTTCAACGCACGCATGGCCAGCTACAAGGCTGTGAGCGAGAACTGCACCTTCAGCGTTGAGATGTACGAGCAGCCCACAGCACCATCTACGGACCCTGTGCTCCTTGGCAACGGGGTCTATGCTGCCACACCCACTGTTACCGTCGAGGGAAACACCACCGTTACCATTCCCGCCGACGGGACGCTGACGCCTACAACACCTCTCTACTGGCCTGGCAACGAGAAGAGATATGGCTTCAGGGCCACGGCAGGCTCAGAGACCATGGAGGGCGTGCTCCCTTCTACTGACGGCGCCACCATCAAGGTGGTAGACCAGACCACTAAAGAGAAACTGCTCTTCTACGACCGCCTGGTGGGCTACGGCTTTGAACCCCTCTGGGACACGGAAAACGGCACACCGCGATATAATGAGGGCGAGCTGAACTACCTCACCGCGAGAGAGTGGTATCAGGCCAACCGGACGTACAGCATGGCCCCTGGCTACACAGAGGCTACAGAGTGGTACAAGAAAGTCCCCCTCTATCTGCAGCACCGGCGCTCACTCATCACCATCCGTCTTAAGGCCGGCGAAGGCGTTGAACGGTCGGTCCTGGCCTACGGACAAGCCGTGGGAGATGAAAATGCAGAGGGACAAGTCTCTACAGCCATCTACAGCTATGCCGACGGTACGCAGCAGGAGATACAGCCCCTGGCCAAAGAGACCACTGTGGACTATAGCGATGCTGACGACGGCGGGGCTGCCACAGACGTGCCAACGACGGCATATACCTGCATCGTGGAGCCACACAACTATCTTGCCGGAGCCACCACCGAACCTATAGCCCGCATCAACCTCTCCGGGCAGCACTTCACCTTCTATGCCAGCAACGACTTCCTGTATAAAGACTCTCAGGCGGCTGACGCAACGGGGCACGACGATGCCGTAGCCCACATGGAGGGCTACGACCTGCAAGCCGGCCAGCACCTGGTCATCACCGTCACACTAGGACGTGACAGCCGCAAGATTCTCATCACTGCCTACGTGGAGGACTGGGATGAGACCGTAACCACCTCTATTGTCGATGACTACGGCCAGACGGGCGACCCTATTCAGATTACCACACGAGATCAACTCTACGAGTTTCTGACAGGTCCGAATAACAAGGCCGGCAATGTAGCCATCATAGTGCCCAACTCGCTGAACTTGGAAAAAAGCGGCGATGCGGCGTTAGCATGGAATTACAACAGCGATAGCGACACAAGCAATGACCTTGTGCTCCATGCCACGCTGAACCTTGCCGGTGCCACACTGCGCACCGACCACCCCATCCTGAAAGAGATACGTCCTACGGGCAACATCGTGAACGGTACTATCACCGTGGGCACAGACAGGACGGTGGAGACCGCAGTCACCTCGGCCATCGCCGATGTCAACTACGGTTCAATAGACCATGTCACCGTCTTGGCCAAGGACGCCAGCGGCAACGACTCCAAGGGCTATGCCACCTGTGCCGGGATGGTGCGTTCCAACAGCGGCATCATCTCTGGCTGCACTTCCGAGTTGCGCGTCTATGGCTCCAGTGGGGTCGTAGGCGGCATTGCGGCAGAGTCGGTTTACTCGGCGGTGAATGGCAACACCATGCCCGTCATCGACGGATGCACGGTGAATGCCCGTGTCGACGGAGTGACACGTGTCGGGACGACAGGCTCCGTCGTCACTGTCGGCGGAGGCATCGTAGGCATGGCCGTAGGCCGTGTGACAAACAACACCTTCAGCTACGGACGTACGGTGCTGCAGCACCAGAGCGATTTCCAGAACATCATCTATGCCAAGGCCGACGACTCAACGCATGCGCTGCGTGCCTCCGGCAATGCCTGGCCTACCGATGCTGACAATTTCAACGAAACCGACATTGCAAGAGGATGCAATGAGAATGGCGTACCGGTGACTAACACCAACACGTCCAGTGTCAAATTCACTGGTGTGATAGACAGTCAGAAAGAACTGGCTGCCCTGGTGTCACCCGATTACGGCTATAACAAATCGGTCAATTCGTTCAGACTGTCTGACGACTTCACTGTGTCAAAATCCAGTTGGACTTACGGCGGGAGACAAGACATCACCAACGAGACGGGTGCTGGCAACTTGTTGTTCAGGCTCGATGGCAACAACCATGCCATCACTACCGACGCCATGCTCTTCAGCAACATCAGTGGCAGCGTCAACGACCTGGTGATAAAGCTCAGCGGCGACCTGATAGCCACGCCGACCAAGAACACAAGCGATGAATATGACGGCAGGGAGATCATTGCCCCCCTGGCCTATTCGGTGTTTGGCAGTAATGGTAAAATAAGTAATGTACAGGTTAAGGGAGGCGACTACCGCATACAGGCTGCCACCGTCGGCGGCATTGTGGTGTGGGCCTACGGCGGTGCCACGATAGAGAACTGCCAGTGCAAGGCCAACATCCAGCTGTGGGTGAATGCTACCGGCGACACTTCTGAAGATGCTAAGAAATATGCCGGTGGCATCGTAGCCGAAGCCGCCAATGCCACCATTACGCGCTGCATCTTCCATAATACCGGCGGCACACTGTCGCGCAACAAAACCGCTGACCCCAACACGGTCGGCGAGGGAGGCACCAGCGAGGACATGTCGCCCGGACTCTACTACGGCGGCATCTTAGGCGGCACGGCCGAATGGGGCATCAGCGGCTCCAGCGAGACGCCGAATGTCACCATTACCGACTGTAGCAGTTGGTTTGGTACCTCTGAGAATGAGCACAAGGGTGCTATCGTGGGCTATGCTGTCTACAGGACCACCAGTTCCAAACCCGTCAACGGTCTTGCCAGTGATTGTCAAGGCAACTGGTGGAACACTTCGGCCAGAGCCATCGGTACGGTGGAAGAAGGCATGACTGTGGAAGAGGTGCTGGGCAAGAAGAACGCTGTGGCTCCAACGGCAGACACAAGCTTTTGAAAAGGGAGCAGTGATGAACTTGAATTTGCTACCGCAAAGAACTATGATGAGAAATACAATAGTATATATAGGACTTTTAGGGTGCCTGGCAATGACGGCCTGCAGAGAGACCGACATCCCTTCAGACACAGGGCAGACGGTGTCTGCGGGCAATGTGATACGTGTGGGTGGCGTGAGTGCCGACGGCATAGTGGTCCGTTCCAGCATTACCCGGGCTGACGGCGATGCCGTAGACGAGGAGACCGTTACTAAGACCCCCGCCGAAAACATCGACTGGCTGCGCGACCCGCTCTTTGAAGGGTTGGACATCACTTATGGCGACTTGGACAACCGTGCCGAGACGCAACGTGTAGCGGTGCTGAAACTGAAAAGAGATGCGAGTGGGCCAAACGGCATAGAATACTCCAATTTCACTGAGGATGGTGTGGCGAAGAGCTTGGCCACCTACTCCTTCAATTACCGCAACAACACTACTGGCGAGGAGGATGTTAATGCACCAGCCCTGTGGTACGACAATGGCGCCCATTTCTTTGAGGGCGTTCATGTGCCCGAACTCATCGTCAATGGCAAGACAGGCTTTCCTGCCGACCTGACGAAAGACCAGCATGACGACGGCACCACGGCCCCGCTGGGCAACTACACCCTGCTGTCGCGATACCTTGCCATGCCGGCAAACTTCACGCTCAGTGCCACCGTGGGGCGCATCTTGTTGCCCTTCCGTCACCGTCTGGCCCGTGTGCTGGCCTACATACTGATAGACCCGGAAATGGGCACCGACGTCACCATCAGGGGCTATAAGCAGGACAACAACGGCGATGCCACTGCCGTAGAGGATCCGACCAACAGCGACATCAGGTTCTGCAACGTAAAAGTGCTCAGCGGCGTGGATGATGTCATGACCTCACTCCACCACACCTACACTCCACGGTGGAAGGAGGAGCGTAAGGCCATTCCTCATTTCGTGGGCGAGCGTGGCAGCTACGACGACTCGAAGAACCAGTATGTCGCCGGCTACGAAGATCATTTCATCACATTCTATAACACCACGAAGAAGACATACGTCTACCCTACCGACCCTGAGTGGAGCACCATCAACAAGACCTTTGCCAACGAAGCGGCCCCGGCGACAGGCGTCACCGTGAAGGTAGGCGAATGGGAGCGTAAGGTCTACGGCAAGGTGCCTGTCTACGACCTCATCGTGCAGCCCACCTATTCCTCTGCCGACCGTGTGATGTACGACGAGGACCTGACGGAGCAAAGCGCCAGCCAGTGGGCTGCCCCCGAGAATAAGATTGACTTTGAGCTGACGCTGAGCAACGGTCTGATCTATGCCAAGGAGTTCATCTTCGACCTCAACGCCAACGACCAGACGGTGGTCTACCTGCACATCAGCCGCGAGCGTGTGGACTACAGCAGCTCCGGCAGCCAGCTGTGGCAGGAGACGAGCGGCTACGATGACTGGTATGGCGTGAACAACGAGAACGGCAATACGCTGAGCATTGCCGGCAGCAGCTGGCAGAGGGCCTACACCTACAACCCTGACGGAGTGGGCACGGTGCCGTCGCCCTTCGCCGACAACGTCACCGACGGACACTACTACACTGCCGACGGTGAGGATGCCTATGCACAATACGTCACCCGGGAGAGGTTCATCGAGATGCTTCGCCAGGCCCATGAGGGCGGCAAGCACCACGGCGACTACTTCATACTGCGCGAGGACATCAGCATCCCTGCCGCCGCCTTCCCCGACGACTTTGTCTTCACCGGCCACCTGGACGGACTCGACCATACCATCACCATCACCGGTGACCCCTACACTGAAGTGACGCAGCGGGCCTACGACAGCTACGAGGCCTACGACAGCCACACAGACACCCGCTATGTCCGGCTGGCCCAAGACAACTACCAGATATTTACGCCGACGGCTGGCACTACCTATTATTCGCGCTCCAATTCAGGCACAGCGGCAGACCCCGTCTATGAGTATTCGCCCATTGCCGACCTCACGTCCTACGACGGCCCCACGGTCTACGTGAGGATAGGGGAGCCGGTGGTTTCTTACACCGAGACAGCAAAAGCTGAGGCCACCGGCGACGGTACTACCTATTATGAGAAAGTAAACGAGGGAACGGAGCAAGAGCCAGTCTATACCTACAGCGCCATAAGTGATCTCAGTACCTTTGAGGGCGACGTGGTATACGAACAAGTCGTGACATATACCTACTCCAGCATCGATTTCTACAAGATGGTGCACCATGCCGAGGAGACACGGACAGTGGAAGGCAAGACCCCCACAAGCCTCTTTGCCGGGCTGGATGGAAAATACGACGCCCAGGTTGGCGAGGCCAACGTGCACTTGGAGAAAGGCATCCTGGTGCCTACCAAAACCTCCACCGACGGATGGCGCGCCGAGGTCATCAACGTCAACGTGAAGGGTGGCAAGCTGTTCCCCGAGGGCACCACGTACCCGTCTGAGGATGCCGCGTCGAAAGTCACCGGCCATGTGCGCAACTGCTGGGAGGGCGGCACCTCCTACAACACCACCACCCACCGGTGGGAGGGCGGCACCCGCGTAGACGACTACATACCGTCAATACCGGAGTATTGACTGGAATGAAGAATGAAGAGTGAAGAATGAAGAGTGAAGAGTGAAGAATGAAGAGTGAAGAATGAAGAATTTGCTACCGCATATATATTATATGAAGATAAATCGTTTATTATATATAGGCTTAGTGCTGCTCCTGGCTGCCTGTAGTGACGACACAGACACGAGGCAGACCGAACCTGTGCGCTACGACCTCATAGGCAGGAGCGTAAACTTCAGCGCGTCTCATGCCGACCCCTTCGTCACCCGTGCCACACAGCGTCACAACGGCAGTTTCAACGAGGAGGACCTGATGACCATATACCGCCAGTACTCCGACGACGGCGGACTGACGTTTGAGCCAGAGTCTGAGTCCTACCGCATATACTGGCTGTACACCAAACGTGCCGTGGGCACCTCCATCAGCCTCAACGAAGACTGGCAGCCAAAGGAAGGCGAGACGGGGTGGAACCCTGAAGATGGAATATGGGCCAATGAATATCCTGCAGACCGGCAGGGAGCGTTCGAGCAAACCGAGGCCGACTCACTGACGTGGGACAACGGCAAGACAGTGCGCTTCCGCGCCTGGAGCCGCAGCAACCTGCACGACTGCATACCCAAGAGTGCCTCTAATGAGGCCTCGACAGCCGATGTCCGCACCGCTGCCCGCAACCAGTACTATCCTGACTACTGCATCTCCGATTGGGTGACGGTCTCAGGCCCCACGGTGCAGGTGCCTCTGACGCTGAAACACCAGGGCTGTCGCATCGGCTTCATTCCCAGAGGAGGCAACGAGCTGGTGAGGGCCGAGATTTGCTTTGACGACGTGGAAGACTACCGCTGGAAGGACAACTCCACCGACTACAGCCACGACCAGGCCGCCACCGAGCATGGCAAGTCGCTGACGCAGGCGCAGGCAGAGCTTGATGCGGTGAAGGCTGTCTACAGCCAGATGTGCATGCCGGCAGGCGTGGATATGGACCATTCGCTGCTCACCGCCATGACAAACACGATGTATGATAATCCTGCTGTCGACTTCTCGAAGATTCGTCTGCTCACTGCGCCCGATGTGGTGACCATCGGCACAAAGACCCCCGCAGAGATTGAAAGCGAGGTGAAGCGCCCGCAGTTCACGACAAATCTGGACGGACGGCTCTACATGATCACCATCCCCTACAACATGAGCAATGACGAGCATAGCGGCGAGATACTGAAGCTGCCAGCCTGCACGCGCATCAAGATCTACCTGCGCGACGTGAACAGCGGAGACCAGGCCGCTACGTCGGGCTATGAGGCCAAGTACCACATCTTCTGTCTGGCCGACGCGAAAGACCGCAATGGCAACTATCTCTTCCCCGACGGCATGGAATTGCATCCGGGCTACAGCTACACCTTCAGCGTGGGCTACCACTACGACCATTTCGACATCACGCCTGCCGATGACTTCGCGTGGGATGAAGAGGCCGTGGAGCCGGGCACTGCCACCGACGAAGCCAGCCCCATAGTGCCCGACGGCACCTACCAGTGGTGGAAGGATGCCATTAAGAATGCCATACCAAAGGGACTGGAAGTCTATAATCCTACATTTGAAATATCCAGTGAGAAGGAGTTCCTTGAGTTCATCAGCTTGGTGAATGGCACTGCCACCACCATGACCAGCGGGCTCACGCAGATGCCCCGCCCGGAAAAGACCTACGACAAAGACCATCCGGTACTGAAATCGGACTACCGCTGGTACCGCACAGACGACATTGACGCAAAAGGACGAATCAAGTCGGGAGCCGACTCGGTGACACACGAGGTGGCCGAGGCCGAGGGCTACATCTTCTACGAGCACTACCACCCTGCCAACGGCGACCAGGCCGCCTACAGCATAGAGGACTATCTGCGCGGCCCCTACAGCTTCTACGACGAGGAGCTCAGCCGCCACTTTGCTGTCTACCTCACTGCCGACCTCGATTTCTGCGACCAGGAGGTGGCACCCGTCGGAGCGGCGGCCACTACCCCATTCCGTGGCATCTTCGACGGTTACGACCAGAGCAACGGCAAGATACACACCATAAGGAATATCAACATGGAGGGCGACGGCTATATGTTCAAGTACTGCAACGACGTGGCCATTCGCAACCTATGGATTGAGACCACACACAACTTCATGCTCCTCGACGAGTCGTCGGCCATGCGCTCGTCGGGCTATGGCGCCTACATCGTGGGTGTCAGCATCAAGGCTCCCTCGTCTGGCAATCCGCTGGCCAGGGAGCTCACTGGCAGCAGCTATGTGGTGGGCTGCATCTACCAGGGTAAAGCCGGCGGCGCACTCATAGGCACGGCCGACAACCTGACCATGTATGGCAACATGATGGCGGCAACGGGACTGCCCAGTGGTAGCGGTGCCCTGCTCGGTGCATACGCCGACAGCAACAACAAGTTCTTTGCTCCGCAGACAGCCGAGAAGCTGGTATGGGGACGCTTCATGGCCAACTACTACGACACGGCGCTCTCTCCCGGAACGACAGCTGTGGGCGGAGTGCCCGACGCCTATCGGCCGCAGGAGTATATACGTGGCAGCGAGTCGTGGATACTGAAGGCAAAGAACGACAACATGATTTCCGGAGAAGTACCTTACGAGATGCTCGAGCAGCGGCTGAAGGTGGGCTACTACGGCCTGGCACCGTGGAAAGCCATGAACTATGCCATCTACCAGTATAACCTTGTGGGGGCAGATGTTCAGGTGGCCATGAACTGTAAGACGCACTACGTCAACGATGGCACCGGATTTGCCAATGTCTATCCCTGGCCCAAGTATGGCGAGCCAAACAGCGCCTCCGACCAGACGGGATGCAAGGGCAACTACGACAGCCTGAACCTGCTGGAACTGAACAACTGATCTCAAGAATGAAGAATGAAGAACGAAGAATGAAGAATGAAGAATTTGCTACCGCATATATGAAGAAACTTTGTGCCTTTGCGTTTTTGTGTTCCATTATCACTCTTGCTGCTTGTTCGACTGAGGACGAACTGCGTGAGGAACAAAAGGGCGGCGTGCTCAGGCTCACCACGTCTGTCAACGGATTTGACGGACCTGTGACGACACGCACCGATATGGCGGGCACAGCCTTTGCTACGGGCGACTGGATGAAGCTCAAGATTATCTGTCCCTACAGCACGGGCGTGGAGTTCGGCGAGACAACCTACGGCCATACCGCCGACGGGATGTGGCTGTTCAAGTGGGAGAACAACGACTGGGCACGAATCATGGCTGCCGACGGCATCGACGTGGAAGGTGCCTACGAGCCCGACCACAGCTATGACCTCTTCGGCGTGCACGAGGCACAGCAGACACCATACGTCTATACCGCATCGACATGGAACGAGAACGTGCGTTTCATAGCCCCCAACAACCCGGGCGGCACTGCACGCTACTACTACTCGCAGTACAGTTACACATTCCGTGCCAACCAGCAGCAGCAGGCCGACTACCTTAAGTGCGACCTGCTGTGGGCACAGACATACATGCAGACAGGCTCATACGATGTACACCTGTCGTTCAACCACGTCATGGCCTGCCTGAAAATCAGTGTCACAGGAGCAACACTCTCAAGTAAAGCAGTCCTCACGCTCGAAGGCATGCCCGACATTGACCAGCGCGAGGTGGTGGTGGGCGACTACTATGCCGAAAAAGCCGAGAACCTCACGCACAAGGGTACAGGCAGCGGCAATGTGCACGACTACAGCTATTATGCCAAGTGCCGGTGTGCAAAGGCTGACAATGGCAAGGTGCTCGGCGTGGCCGTCATCGACGACAGCCAGGCAAAGGCCGTCGTCTATCCCATGACGGGAAATCCTAATCCCAACAACCTCGCCACGATAGCCAACACTGGCGTCTACACCGCATATCATGCCGGCGACGGCACCTACTACATCATAGTGCCGCCATGCACGCTCCCGACGAAAGCCAAGATCTGGATACGCGACGGCGAGAAACGTTACAGCTATGAGCTGGACAGGCAGACGTTTGAACAGGGTAAGCAATATCCCGTGACCATAGACGGGCTAAACACATAGAGTCCAACTATAACAAAAATGAGGGTTGAGACATGAAAGAAATGGAAATCGTTTGTAGACTGATGAAGAGATACGCGTGCATTGCCTGGAGCCTGCTGTGCGTCGGCTTGTACACCGGGTGTACTGCCGACGATGTGACAGACGGCAGCAGCCATGCGTCAGACCCGCGCGAGCTGACAGGCATACAGGCCGTCATAGCCGGTGCAGAGGGGACCACCCGCGCGGGAGTGGTAACGACACTGCGTGACTATGTGGGCCGCAGCGAGTTCAAATCGGGCGACAAGGTGGTGTTCACCGACATTAGACGCACTGAAAACTCCATGCTCAACTTCACATATCCAAAGCCCGACGACACTTACGAAGGCATCGTCTTCGAGGCAGGGAGTGAAAGTGGCTGGTCGCGCAATACCAGCTTCGGGCCTGAGCGCGTCTACTGGACCGACGCAGAGAGCGAGCATACGTTTATTGCCTATGGCATGCCCAATGATGCCGGCTTCGACTGGAAGAGGTACAAGCCTACGTCCACCAGCAGCAAGAACTGGTACATAGGCTCCTTGGGCGACCCTACGCAGCCTGGCTTAGGCGAGACTGGCTACGACGAGGACAGCCATTTCATAGACTACTATCCCGATGACTTCGACCAGACAGCCTATACCACTACCGAGAACAACGTCACCACCTACCGCAATCCGCTGCTGGACAAGGAAGATCTGCTCTTGGCCTACGACAAAAAGATGCTGGCTGAGCCTGGCGGCAGCGTGGCATTGGTGAAGTTCTTCCACGGTCTGAGCAGCATAAGGGTGGTAGTCAACATCAGCGGTTTCTCCTCAAGTGCGACGGCGGCCGACAACGAGACGAAGGTGTCGAACATGAGACTGCTGCACCAGCCCACCATGTACATCTGGATGCAGGAAAACAACGAGGCGCAGCCATTACGCTCGGAGGCACGCGACGGCACATCGACCGACCAGGACATCCTGAACAGCGTATGGGGCGGTGCAGCAAATGCTCCAAAATACAATCAGCGAAAGGACATCCGTCTGTGGATTCCCGAGCCCGACGGCCACGGCGACAAGCAGAGCAAGACATTCACCTTCTACGGCATCACGGTGCCACAGCCGGCCTCATACGTCAGCACACTCGACACAGCCGATCCGTACAGGATGGTGGAGCTGCAGTTTGACGTGACCTACCCCAACCCCATGGATCCCACAACGACGCAGACCAAGACATATACGGCTAAGCTGCCTTACGGCAACACCTACTCTGACGGCAACCCTGCCACCGATGATACCGGCGTGCATTT
>Ga0247610_10003039_pt1 | contig 18802 bp, 8 predicted proteins | sample 174DNAGHGhighgp2_FD_193483 | JGI IMG/M metagenome (GOLD analysis project Ga0247610, IMG submission 193483) | Sheep rumen microbial communities from Palmerston North, Manawatu-Wanganui, New Zealand - 1742 DNA GHGhigh gp2 | ecosystem: Host-associated > Mammals > Digestive system > Stomach > Rumen ...
TGAACGAGCTACTCGCGCCATTATCTCTATGTGTAGCATAATATACTTGCGTATGCTTAACTGGCACATTATTGCTAATAGAAATGCTACCTGGGTTATTGCCCAGGTAGCCAATATCGTTTCCATAATTCATACTCCATTACCTCCTTGAAAGACTATTTACTCCATTTTTTCTAGCAAGATGAACGAACTCATCGAAGACCTGCTGGCCCGCGCGTTTTGCGCTGTAGCCGTCTTTGATTTCTGCATTCATATTTAGTTCAACTGTATCAATATAAATATTTCCATTATTATTAGTATCATTAATATCATTATATTCTTGTTGTTTTTGATTTAACCAGTCTCTCTGGATTGCTTCAAGTTCTTGTAATTGAGTTCTTACAGAAGAAGTAGTAGCTTGCTCTATTTGAGCTTTCGTTTCAGCTAAAGATTCATATGCAGTATCCATCATTTGTTTCCAATTTTCTAATGCTTCCTCTTGTTGCTTTTGGTTCTTCCATATTTCTCTTATCTTATTAAACTGTTCCTGCTCTTTTGAATTGTTAGAGCCATTCTGCCATTTATTTCTAACGTCTTTTAGAGCATCAAGCATTTTTCGCGCACCGGCGACCTGCTCATTACTAAAGATCGCTTCAGGCTTAGACTTAGACCCATCAACCCACGCGGGACCCGTAAAGTCAATAAGGCCACCATTCTTATAGGCGATACGCTTTGTTTTAATCCAGTATTGAGAGCCATTGTACTCAACAAGAGATTTCTCACCATCTGTCTGAAGGACAGTAAGTGATTCGCCAGTGTGACCGATACGTTTACCTGTTTCTTTATATTTACCATTACTATAACTGTAAGTCATGGTAGATCCTTCGGTAAAGTGGCCAGTTGAACCGCCATAACTATAATTATCGTAATAATCATAATTATTCTTCTTAGTTGTGGTTTTCTTAGATGTGGAAGTCTTTTTAGTTGTAGTAGTTTTTACTTCTGTATCGTCGTCACCAAGTGTAAGTTTTTGTTCTGTGACTGGTAGTTCTAAGCCACCTCTCCAAGGTGTAAGTTCTTTTTTCTCAACTTTACTAAAGCTACTTTCATTTCTATTTGCAGTAGTAACAGAAGCATTATCAACTTTATTAGCAATTTGTTCAAGTTCAGGATCATCACGTTTCTGTGTCCAAAGTTGAATTTTTTCAATAAGCGCGCGAATATCCTCTTGCTTCTGTAAATGAGATTTAGAAGACCATTCGGCACCATTTTCGACAATGAATCTTTCAATTTCCGCCTCACTCATTGACATTACTTGATAAACTTCATCCCAAAGCAAACCATGCTCTTTCTGATACTCTAATGTCTCTGTCATTAAATCAATCTGTGTATCCATACGTTCAATCTGCTTATCAGCAGCTGTTTGTATCGCATCAATCTCTTTCTGACGTGCATCGAAATACATATCTTGCTGTTTGGAATTAATTTGATCTTGTAAGTTACGAATTTGAGAAGCAGAACCACCGGAACGCTGTAATATAGCAAGCTGACGCTGTAATTTAGTTAGTTCAGTTTGATCTTGTGATTCTTCGTAAATTTTACGTTCATTATCAAGAGCTTCAGATAAACCATCAACCATTTGATTAACCGACTCTTCATAAGCATCACGCATTTTTTGAAGTTCATCAATCTCTGCTTCGCGCGAATCTACTATAGCATCAAGAACTGTATTTTCAACTTCAATCTGATTATCAACTAATGTCTGTAGAATTTGATTCTGCTGAGTTATTTCATCAATAATCTTTTCTTCAGTTTCATGCATACCATCGTATGCACTATCCATAGTTCCCTTCCACTCTTCGAGTTCGCTATAGAAGTTATTCATTATTTGCGCCCAAGCATCATAGAGATCTTGACCTTCGAGTCTTTGCCCATCTTTACCGTAAATAGCATCAAGAGACGCAATGCCAGAATATTTTTCTACATCACTATTATCATAGAGTAAAGAGCTTATATCCGCGCCCAAGCTGGCTAGTAAAGCAACTTGTTCACGCACGCTATAAGAATTATTGATCCCTTCTCCTTCAGTTGTTTGCTCTTGTAACTTCTCTAAAATATCCATGTTCTTGAGTTGCTGTAAGCCATTCTCATCATAGGACATGAATAAACCGAAGACGGAGTTATCAAGTTCTGAACGCTTTTCATCATACCAGTCACGTTGGATTTGTACTAATTCTCTATTCTTATCAATTTCGCTATCAAGTAACTTTAATTGCGTTTTATAAGTATTGTAAATTTCATTACCATTAACAACGCGGTCGTTCTGGTACTTATTAATTAACTTTTCTGAATAGGCTATATCTTTATCAATCTTTGCAATTTGACGCTCTAAGTTATACCAACGTTCTACATCTTTTACGATACGTTGCAGACGAAGTTCGGTTTGTTTATCAGTTTTATCAGAGTTGCTCTTACTCTTCTCTTTATCTTTAGCCGACCTAGCCAAACCACCCAAATCTTTAAAAGACGCATTTAACATCGACTGCCACATTGCACGTAGAGCCTTCAATTGAGCAAGTGTCTCTTGCGCAGTTGCCATAGCTGGTCCGCCCGCATTGCCAGTAGCAAATGAAACCGCATTTTTCTCGTTAGTTACAGGTTTACCACGCCCAGAATGACCTGTCCCTAGAAGACGTTTAGTTTGCATATGATTGAAAACTATGGCGTCATCGGGTAAATCAACCATTTCCGCGCCATTCTGACCAGCTACATAATAGCGGCCACCGGTAACATAGAGTTCTGGGCCGAGTTCGCCCATTAAGGTTTGACGACCTTTTGTTAATGCATCACCAATAGAAAGAGTATTGCCGGTAGCAAAAGCATTACCAATCGCTAATGAAAAGTTACCTTTTGCATAATTCCATCCACTGTCCCACCAAGCAGTAGTTACTCCACTTACATCAATATGAATGTTCGCACCAACTTGTATAGAACGACTATGTAGGTTATCTATCGCAGCCGCCGTACTATTAACTTCATAAGATTTATCATGCAAATCTTTCATTGCATTAGCAGTATTTTGTACATCAATAGACTTATCAGGTAAATCCTTCATTGCTGTAGCAGTATCGCCTACTTCTTTAGACTTATCTGGTAAAGCATTAATTGATTCTTTCAAGCTACTTAATGTTTTTACTGCTGTGTTAATGGCGCTTTCAAATCCTTCAACTAAGGTCGTTAAGCTATCAATCTTAATCGAATCAAATGCAAGAGTTAATTCAGAATTTGTTTCAAATAATGGAATAATTTCTGCAAGACTTGTTTCAGAGAATAGCTCTTTTAGTGCGTTCTGAATAGGAGGAATAACTGCATTAGAAATTTGTTGTCCAAATACTTCGCCAAAGGAAGAAGTCTGGTCATTCACATTAGTTAAAGTAAAGCCTTCAACAAAAGCCGCGGCTGCATCCATACCAGCAAGTTTCATTGGACCATCTGGATCAGCAAGTGAAGTTAATGTATTAACTAACGTATCACCTAATGTTTCGCCTTCACTTTCAACAACGCCATTCTCATCTTTAACGCCTTCTGCTACTGCATCAGGAATTGCATTTGGGTCTTCTTCATTTTTATTTTCAATTCCTTGAACTACTGCATCAGATATATCTCCACCAATTTGATCCCCAGCATCAGAATAAGGATTTTCAGTAAGCTCAGTATTCTTATATAAAAGACCACCTAAAATTAATTTTGGTAAATTTACATGCTGAAATGCCCTTTCAATACCAGCCTCAACTGCTGTTACTAAATTTACATCTATTCCTGCTGCGGTAAGTATTTCATCAGATAAATTACCAACCGGTGTTCCATCTAACTTAGCAATAGTAGAAGCATTTAATTTAAGTTTAGGAATTAAATTTTGTTCTATAATGTAATCTTGTAGAGTTCCTTTATAGCCATTTTTCTGAGCAATTTCATATTTATCACTCAAGACATGCGACATTATTTCTTGACGATCAGTTGATTTATAACCATTATAAGAATAAGTAGTTACCCCGGTTTTAATATTGCGGGATACATGAACTATGGTTTCAGAATCCACATGAATATCTCCCCACATAGTTCCTTTATTCTTATCATGTTTAACTTCAACATCTTCTTTTTCGGCCAGAGCCATAGCAGCTTCTGCTTCTTCAAAAGTATCATAAGAATAGCCAGCAGCTTTATATTTTCCGTTTTTGCTTCTCTCAATAACAACATCGCTCTTTATAGAAAATTTTCTATCAAAGACTTCTACTTCTACTTCCTCTTTAGAACCAGCAAAAGCTTCTTGAATTAGTTTAGTTAAATTTTGAGTGCTAAAATCACCAGATGCCGCCGCGCGATACATAATATCAGTTAATTTTTGATATTTTATTAATTCATCTTTTGTTTTAGCTGTATCTGAATTTAATGCTTCTAACGCTTCTCGTGCAGAAGTATTATTAATTCTAACACCATCTAATCCTTTCGCTAAATCTTTATTAGTTTTAGCTAAATCTAATATTTTTGCTGCAATTTTTTTAGCATTTTTATCTGCTTTATACACTAGATTACCATTTTCATCTTTTCCTGCATAGTTAAACAGTTCTTCAAAAGAAAGACCAAATTCTCCATCAGTATCTAATTTTTCAAATTTTTCAAATGCAACAATAGTTTCAAGAAAAGCGATCATAGCATCTAACATTTCAATCTGACTCTTTGCCATATCACGAATGCCGCCTTTAATGCCTTTTTGCATACCGGCAGCTCCATCAGCAAAACTGTTACCAAAACGCTCTAAGCTAATTTTCGCTCCATCACCATCTACATTAGATAAAGATTGAAATCCTTTTTGAATTAATTTAGATGCAGATTCCATAGATCCATCAAGTTCCATTCCCATGAAGGTAATACTGGAACCCATATTAGCTGCCATTTCATTAAATCCATTAACCATGTTATAGAACTTTTGTACATCCATATAACCGGTATCAGCGGCATCGTTCATTTCCTTAAACGCGCTGCCAATAGAATCCCAATATCCTAACTGTGCCTTATAAGGTGTAGGTAGGTCGCGATCCATGAAGTTGAAGGCATCTTCATCTGTTAGGGAGCGAGTTTCACGTATCTCTTTTGCGACTTCAAGTTCACGTTCGTATTCTTGTCTGCGCGCAGAGCTTACAGGTAGATCGTTTATCTTCTTTTGCAGGTCTGCAATATGACCTTGGATTGAAACAACGTCTTGATAGGCGGTGCGAGATTCTTTTAGGTTGTCGGATAGATCTTTAAATAAAGTCCTACTTTGTAAATAATTTATATCTTTCATTACTAGATAAAGATCCATCGCAGATTGTTGCGAAGCTTTTAATCCCTTTTCCATTTCATGGAAATCGACTTTTATTCCATAATTTGAAGCAAATTTTTGTAAATCTAAAGCTTGAGTATTAGTTAAAGTACCAGAAATAGCATTGCTAATTAAATCACTATAATTAGAAATTAATTGCGTAGTTGAATCTTGTACTTGTGCAAGGAGTCTTTCATTTTGAGATTTAACATCAGCGTCAGAAGCGGCCTCAGCTAACTTACTATAATAAATTTCTAGCGCATTATTAACACCAATTGGATCAGTATCATCAAAGGTCATTAAAATACCATCTTGGATTTTTGCACCTACAGCTTTTAAATTTTCTTCAAGTTCTTTTGTTATTGATGCATTCTTTTTAAATTGTTTTTTTGTTGCGCGACCACTCATATCAAGACCATTACGACTAAATTCATCAGAAAAATCTGCGTACATACCCATTTCTAAATCGCCTAAAGATTTTATAAAATCACTACCTCTAGACCTTTGAGTATTATGAGCGTTGATAATATTCTGTCTTGCTTCTTTAATTTCAGCCTCTGAAAAATTATCTATATCTATGATAGTTTGATAAAAATTTAAATATGCTTGCTCTAAATCACCTATACCAGTAATAAAATATTTAGAACCAATTTGTTCAATTTTATATCCAGCATTTCGCAAAATTGAAACAGCTTGTTCGTTAACTTCGTCTCCAATTCCGCCGCCAATTTGTTTACCTACATCACGAAGCTTATCAGTAATGGTTTCAGATGCGTCGTATAAATAATTTAATAAATATTGAGGAACTTCTCTACCTGTTTTAATATAAGAATCTCGTATTAAAGCAAGTAAATTTTCATTACCTTGATAGTAACCGCCCATATTTTTAAAATATTTATCAACATCTTCATCCTTTATACCTAAAGCGCCTTGTAGCAAAGATTGCTGTTCAATACTTATATTATCTATATTACTTAAAGCTTCAATAAATAAAGCTTCATTAGAATCATCCCATTGTTTCTGTAAAGATTTTGCATATTTTTGAGCTTTAGTTTTATTATCGGTTTTAAATATTCCCATTAAAGTATTAATAAGAGTAGGAATATCTATAACAGTACCCTCTCCAAAGACAGCTTGATTCACATCAGTGTAAATAGTAGCGCCAGCTTCTTTTAATGTATCAATTGCCTCTTGAGGTAAATCTTTTAAATCTATTCTTAAATCTTCGGTTCCTTCCCAATTTCTAATATTATCTATTATGCTACTTTGGGCTTCTTTTTCTGTTTGAAGCGCAGTTAAATAAGCCTCTCTAGTTTGATTTATGAGTTCTTCTGTCGCCAAATCACTATCATTAACATATACTAAATAAGCTTTTAAAGCTTTAGCACGATCATACTCTGAAGATATTTTAAATGCACCATTTTCATCGACTTCAATAAAATCCTTATTTATTCCTATTAAGAAATTATAAGTATCTTCACTAATAAATTCACCAGTAGTTTTTTGTAATTCATCTAATACTGTTTTTAATTTATCTTGCTCTTCTTTAGCTGATTCACGCGCATTTATTTTTGGAACTTCATCTTTAATATAAGTAACCATTGAATCTAATTCATCAATACTTACTTGTGCCGCGTTTGCAAGACTAGCAATTAAGCCCTCTTCACTATTCTTAGCTTGAATACCTAATTCAGTAAAACGTAATTTTTGTTGTCCATTCCCATCTTCAAAAATTTCTGCATACCCATAGCTAGTTAAAAGATTAGCAGCTTCTTCGAAATATTTATCATAATCAATACCTTTTTCTAGTCTATCATTATTATATCGTTGCAATGATGATAATTGTTCATGAGCCTTTTCTCCACTCGTAGTAATTGTGCTAATCTGCGCCATCAAATTATCTTTTTGAATAGACAAATCATTGATTAAAGATTGATAATATAACTCTAACTGATGCTGAGTTGGCATCAATTTTCCATTATTTTTACGAATTAAATCATCTAAATTAATTTGCTCATTTTTAGACGCAACAGAATTAACTTGATCTACAAATGCTTTTGCATCAGTTACTTTATCAAAGCCTTTACTAGCCTTCTTCATTGAATCGCTAATATTATCAATTTGAGAAATTAACTCATCAGTATAAGCTTGTACAGATAATGGTATATTAATTAAAAGGCCATCTCTTAATTGTTCAAGTTCTTTTACTACATCAGAAGTATCACTTTCATCAATTTCTACTAAATTTTTAATAGCTTCATTTATACCTTCTGTAGTAAAGGCCATGTTTTTAAGAACATTGCTAACAGCCCCATAATTATCTTGAGAAATATTACGACTTTCTAAAAACACATCGTTAATAGAATCTAATAAATTTTCACCAGTTTTTACATAACCTTGTTCCAAATAAGTAGAGACTAAATCATTACCAGAAGTAACAAAAGAAGCCATTTCTTCTGAAATACCAGTAAAATTATAATCATTCTTTAAGCCATATTTTTCTGTAATATTTTTTATTTGATTATCAATTCGTTCTTTTGTTTTTCTATAAGTATTATAATAATTTTGTAAAGCTAGATATAATGGATCATCTTCACTAATTAATCCAAAGTTTTTAATCCAATCTTCAAAAGAGTACTGGTCTATATTTTTCCAACTTTCATTAAAAACTTTCCACTGAGCATCATTTAAGCGTTTTCTAAAAGCATCTATTTTATTTATACCTTCAGTACGCATATAGTCTTCAATGGTTTTGTCTTGATTACCTTCTCGTTTGGACCAAGCAATGAAGTCCTCGTTCAAATAATTAATTAATAAAGTTTGATCTTCTAAGAAACCTGACTGAAGAGTATAAGTATTCTTTAATAAAGTAGAAATCTCTTGCGCACTGAATCCTCTTAATTCATCAGCTGATAATTTAACATCTCCAACATTATCTAAATAACTATTCATTAAATTAGCCATTTGAGCCGACATAGCTTCACTAGCATATTGATAAAGATTGTTTTCTATCATAAAATTAGAAAATTCAGCTAATTTATCTGAAAACTGTTTATCTGTTACAATTTCTATATTAGATAAATCATTAAGCATTCTTTCAGCTTTATTTATATTTGTTATAATTTCATTGGTATTTTCATCTGTATTTAAAAAGTTTAAATATTCTTCAATAGCTTGATATTGTTCTCCAAAATAATCTGCATTGGCTTCTATAGCATTTTGTAATTCATTTAAATTTCTAATTTCTAATTCGGGAGAAATAAGATTATCAACCGTAGTATAATTTAATCCTGAATCTCTTAATAAAGTATTTCTTATAAATTGATTTAAAATATCTGAATCGCTACCTTGATCTAAGCCAGAAATATACAATTGTTGACCAAAAGACTCTTTTATTTTATTTAAAGAATCTTTATTACTTAATTCAAATGAATTAGTAGGTGTATTAAAGCTATTCGCAAATTCTAAAGCGAATTGACGTATATTTTGTCTATCTACTCCAGCCTGTCTTTCTGCTTCGCCTTGGCGCAATTTAGCTAACTTTATCTCTGCTTCAATAGCATTAATAGTTGCAGTAGTAGACTTATCGCGCATTTTGGATAATTCTTCTTCAATATTAGAAATATCCATCGTAGCTTCGCCGGCTTCATTCAATCCAGTGATTAAACCAGGCATCTTATCCTTTAGCTCTTCTATTGCAGCTTGATATTCTTTAGCAGCTTCTTCATTTTCATAACGCTTTTCTTTTAATTCATCTAACTTATCCGCGGTTCTTTGAAGTGTATTATAATCGGATTTTGCTCTCTTCGCTTCATTTGTTAAATTCTCTGCATCTTTGGTTAGACGTTCTAATTTTTCTTCCGTAGTTTCAATTGCAACACTAATGCCATTAACAATAGTAATAGCACCCATCGCAACAGTCATCCATACATTTGCTCCACCAGTGACTAATGCATTAATGACTTTTATTGCACCGGCAACCCCCATTAGACTACCAGATAAAACCTGACCACCCCGCGTACTCTTATCCATAGCATTCGCTACAACATTTAAAGCCATAGAGAAATCAGTTAATCCAGAAGAATGAGTCTTAATAAATTCGCCGGTTTTAGTAACCATAGACGAGATTTTATCTGATACAGAGTCTATAACCGCGCCCACATTGGAGAAACCAGAAGCCATTGCATTTGAAAAACTTTCTGCACTACCAGTATTTTTTAGCTCGTTTTTTAAGTGTTCAATTTTTGAAGTATCAATTTTTTCAATATCGACGCCTATTTCTTTTAAATATTCTGCAAGCTCGCGCTTCGTAGTTATATTTTTCTCATTTAAAGCTTTTTGTATTTCTTCACCAGCAACCCCAGCTTGTTTAGCAACTTCCTCCAGACCTTGAATAACATCCTGTACTTCGCCCTTTACACTATCTTTTCCGTTTGTAGTAGTAGTTAATTGACTCTTAATATACTCTCTTATCTTATTCATTCCAAGAGTATAATTATTTTTTTCTTGAATACTATTTATTTGATTCTCTATATTTTCTTTTTCTTGCCTATATTTTTCCGCTTCTTCTTTATAATAATTCGCTCTTTCAGTAAAGAAAGTAGAAATTCTTTGTTTTTCAACTTCTAAATTCTGTTGCGTAGAATCAGTTTGATTCGGGGTGCCACTATCAGAGTTAGTATTTTGATTCTTATTTTGCGCATTTTTAATCTTATCCTGTGCATCGGCTGTTGCCTTAGCTACTTTTTCCGCGCCTTCCTCTACTTTTTGAACCGCGGTATCAGTGCCTTCTTCAACTGTTTGTCCAACATCTTGTTTCACCTTTTGCGAGGAAGTATTTTTCTGCACATCTAAATAATCAACTATAGATTTACTAACAACAGAAAATCCTTTAAGAAGCATATCTCTTATAAGAGTAACTGCGTCGTAAAGAACGGTGATAGCACTAACCGGTATAATATCAAAAAGTTTAGGCAAATCATTTAAACTATCAATAAAGCCGCGAATACCATCTAACGCACCCTTCCACACATTTTCCGCACCAATACTAGTATAGAATTGCTGATATGCAACTTGCACTTGATTTAATTTAGAAGAAAGTGAATCTAGCGCGTCTAGTGCCTGTAATGTGCCTACATCCTCACTCTCCTCTGCTACACGCATATTTTCACGTAAGAGATCACCATTAGACACGACGGCCAAAAATCGAGATTGCATACGATTTCCAGCGAATTGAGTAGCTATATATCGCTGCTGTGTTGAATCGAGCGTATCCCATACGTCAGTAAGCTCAAGTAATACATCAGTTAAGCTTCTAAATTGATGATCGGCTGTCTGTAAACTAATACCAACAGAACGTAATGCGGTATCAACTTTGTTAAAACTCATCTCTTCGCCATCTGCATCAAATAGCGCTTTAGGATCCTTAGTTAACTCACCATACCTACTAGAGATACTCTTCATCGCGCTACCGATGTTACTAGCAGTTTCACGTGTGACGGCTTCCATAGTAGCAATCATTGCAGAAGCGTCAGAAAAAGATACGCCAACACCCTCCAAAGCGGAAGCTGTTCTACTCATTGCAGTGGCAAGTTCTTCCTGCGAAACAGCAGTATTAGCAGCCAAGTTACTATATACATCAACTACTTTCGCAGCTTCCGAAATTTCCATGTGGAAACCTCGGGTCGCGGTCATCATATAGTCAGTTGCTTTAGCATAATCAAGGCCAGAAACTTTAGATAACTTTAGGGTCTCATTCATTAAGGCTAATACATCATTAGTTTCATAACCAGCTTGATAATAAATCTTAGAAACTTCATACGCACCTTGAATAGTAACGCCATAAGTCTGAGCAATCTGGCTATAAGAATCAATTTGTTTCCATAAGTCTTCAGTTGTCATATCAGTAACAATTGCAATGCTATTCATTGTTTCATCCAATTGCTTGATATGTTCCATAGCTTCACGAACCGCGGTTTTAGTTAAATTTAAAACCTGATGGAATCCCATGAAGTTTGTGATTGCCATTTTTATAGAGTTAAATGTTTGTAACTGATGTTGATTTTTTAGAAATTCAACGTTTGTTTTAGTTAAAGCATCCCTAAGATCATCTAAGCCATTCTTTAATCCCTCAGTACCGTTACGGAATCTTTCATGCGCTTTCGCCGCATTAGTAATTGCCTCTTCGTTTTCTTTCTCTTCTTGAGTGACTTGTTCAGCTGAGGCAGCCGCGCGTTCATTAGCCTCAGCGACTCTCTCTTGTGACGCGCCTAATTCTTCATTTGCTCTTTTAGCTTGCTCAGCATTTTCCGTTAAACGTTGAACTTCAGTACGTGCATTAACTTGACTTTCAACCGCTTTAGTAGAAGCTTTTAATTGGGGCTTCCAGAAATCCTCACTCGAAATAAGTTCTTGAATCTTTTTAGCTGATAAATCTTTTAGCTGATTTAACTGTTCATCTGTAATAGAAAACTGTTGCTTTAAGTATTCAAAGAAAAGGCTTTTTCCGCCGGCTTTAAAAGTGGAATTTTTAGTAAACATTTTATTAAACGCATCTTCGCCTAAAGATTCTCTTGTAATTCCACCCTTTTCAATAAAACTCTTTATATTTTCTCCTACTTGAACTTGCGCAGTATACTTATTTAAATTATTTATAGAAGCTTGTAAAGCTTTATCAATAGATTCAGTTTTCTTTTGTATCGTATTAACAACTTGGTCAAATTTTTTATTAATTAAATTAGGGTCAATAGAATCTGCAAATTCTTTAAATTCACTTTTTTTAAATAACTCTATTTTTTCTCTTTCTTTAAATGCCTCATATTCAGTTTTAATTGAAACAATCTTTTTTCTTAATTCTTCAAATGTTTCTTGCTGTTGAGGATCTAATTTTAAATCAGAAAATTTTATCCTATCTACCGCAATTTTCGCGCGACCTAAAGAATTTTCTAACTTATCAATTGTTTTTTCAGTTTGTTGAAACTGTTTTTCACTTACAAAAGGTTTCGCAGTTTGAATCTGTAATTGATCCATATCTTTCTTCATTGAATCAATTATTTTAGATATTTCTTTATAACCGCTGCTATCAGGCTCTAATTTGTTTAAAATTTCTTGTATTTCTTTGACAGAAGATTGTAAAACTTTTAATCTAACATCAACGTCAAAACTAATTTGTCCATTTCCTCCTCTAGGCATATAACCTCAACTCCCTTTTCTCCAAATAAAAAAAGAGCCATTTCCCAATCACTCAGGAAATGGCTCACACATCTGCATCGACATCTTGATTCAGTCGAACTATTTTCACAATTAAATTATTACTTTCATCCGTCTTTTCCGGCATACCAACAATATTAAAAACGGACGTAGTTGGATCAGCCCTTTCTCCCAAGCGTAAGTTTATATCACTTACAACTCTAACCTTTGGCATATAAATTAAATTCGTATAATTTAAGCCATCGTTTTCATCTTTCGAGTAAAACTTACCCTCAAGAGTGAATAATCCATTAAAGCGCTCTTTTTGAATCAAGTAAATCAACGCTTCATCCTTATACTCATAATAATAATCTACCATATATCTCTTGGTAGCGTCCGCTTCTTTAATCCTAATCCGAGGATAGGATTCACCATATATATTTTGTTTTACCTCAACTGTTTCACCATATACTTTTTTCTGACCGACATCACGCTCATATTCATATATGAATACCTTTTTTTCTGGCGGCAAAATTGGCATATGTTCTAATGTAAAACAATCATCTTCATCTAATTCAAATGGCCCTTCTCTTTTAGGAACTAAAATAGAAACGCCATCCTTTTTTTCCGTCATATTAGCACTAAGTAGAATACTCATACTAATCGACGACATAACACCTTCTGTTAAAGAAAAAACCACTTCCGAGCGGTCTTCCCAAATAACACGCGGCATATTGGACCAACCTCCGCGCGCCATTATAGGCGAAGATCGCTCCGAAAGCATAGATATACTAACGTTCTCAAAGTAAAGAACGGGTTCGTCTTTTTCTAGGCGTCTTGAACCAAATTGCATTGGATTTTTTGTTTTGAGAACTACTTCATATAATTCTTTCACTCCAAAATATTGATCAATCAATTAAATCACCTAAAGAAAACTGGGGCTTTCGCCCCAGTTGATTAATTTAGAGAACCAAAGTCGTCACCAGTAGTGCCTTCATCAGCAGCAGCGCCGCCGTAACGAATTAGCTTCATCATTTCCTTATCGCCACGTTCATTATCATCACGTAGAACGTTAAGCGTCATCTCGAACGTACTAGGATCGCCCTCAGCTTCGAGGGTAAGTGTAACTTCAGAAAGAACCTTCGCCTTGCCAATAACAAATTGGAAAGCCTCGTCCTTACCAGTTTTCTGTGAGCGCATAAAGGTGTCGCCCACAACCCGATCATTTTTGTTATCGTTTCCTAAACTTCTTATAGTTTCCTATAAGATCAGACTATATCTTCATACTTATGTATGTTCGGCGCTAACTCCAAGGATATTTAGGAGTCTTTAGTCGTTGAACCTTGAGCGGTTTTCCACTTAAATCCATAAGCAGTATTTTTATCTTTGTCTAGAACTCTTCTAATTAAAGAAGTTTCTTTTCCTAAAGATTTAGCTGCGGAGGAAATTGAAGGAAAAACTTCAATAACTTCGTTACTATTAGGATCTATTTTTAAAATTTGTTTAGCAGTATTATTAAATTTTTTTTCTGCAATAATTTCATTGCATTCCCACTTGAATCCATAAGCAGTTTTAATGTCATGCCGGCAACATTTCTTAATATTCGAACGCCCCTCTTCATGGCCAATTGCTCTTGCTGCATCAACTATAGATTTATAAGTCGCAATTAAATTATCTTGCATGTCATACTGCTTTATCTCTTTTGATTTAGGATTTACAATACGTTCATTTATTGGAAATTTATCCATTTTTAAATAACTCCAACAATAACCATATTGAGTATAAGTTAAATTATTCAAGCACCCTTCTAAAGTTTGTAAAGTGGTATTAAAAGCTTTTTCTACTTCAAAATAATCTTCCCATTCTTTTATTAGCTCACCTGTCTCAGCGGAATATTGATAAATCTTTCTTCGTTCTCGCGGAGAAAAAGTATTTTTTCCGCCTAATGTTTTATTATACCCTTCACTATATGTATTAAAAATTTGAATATATTTAACTTCTAAATCATCTAATAATTCTTCTTTAGCTTCAGCCAAAATTTCTACTTCAAAATTTTCAAACCCGTATTTTTTAATCGCGTTATAAAATAATGGACATCCTTTATATTTTTTCCCATTATGTCCAGCTCTTTCCGCTAAAGAACAAATTGTTTGCCCAATGTAACTTTTTCCAGAAGGAGAGGTATATTTATATATAAAACCATAACCTTTCTTTGGATACTTATTATTCATTTTACACTCCTTGGCTGCTGATTACCATCTATTTCAAGCAATGGCTTCCAGCAATTCACTGAATTGATTTGCATTTTTTACATCCCGCATTGGAGCCCTATCGGTAGTTAAGGTTCCGGGATATGTGTCAGGAGAGATAGTAACTTCAACAGCAGCGTCAGCATTAGCTGTGCCAGTCACTAGTTCATCCCAGAAAATACGAATATGATCGCCTTGGGCCGCCGCAGTAGCAGTAGTAACGCCCATAGCGTCATTCTTAAACTTTAGAACTTGATTAGCAGTCATTGAAACGGGTGTTGCAGTGCTTTCACTGCCGGAACCACTAGTCTGAACCGCAATTTGAGTACGAACACCCGCAACAGTGCTACCAGTACCGCCACCATAGTTAATGAAACGAATGGGGTGATTTAAAGTAGCAGTAGGAGTTAGAGTGTTACCAGTGATATGGTCTTTGGGTAGAGGTAAAGCACCGCCTTCACCAGCAATAACTTCCTCAGTATGGTGAACGATTACAGTATCGTCCGTGGCGGGCTTGTGAATAGCACCACCTAGCATGAAACGTAGGGACTCTAGAGACATTAGAGCGTCTTCTAGGGTTAAAGTGATTTCTTTTCCGTAGTCCCAAGTTATAAGTTTCGGATTCATTGTATTCCATGTAAGTCGTTAATTTACATGCGTTCTATTATGAACTGCTTTAGCTTTCACTAAAGATTAGACTATATCTTCATCTACTTGTGTAGAGTCTCCCATTTCGTAACACTTGTTACTACAATTAGTCGTTGAACCTTCAAAATATCTCCATTTGAAGCCTCCGCAAGTTTTTCGAATCCCTCTACATACTTCACTAATATGACGATGGTTACATCCGGTTTCTTTCCATGCTTGATACATCGAAGGAAAAACATTTAATATATTTCCTTTTAAGTCTAATTGTTCAACCGCTTGAGCAATAAATTGAGTAGAACTTTTTAATTTTTTAGGATCAATATATCTAATATTTTCTTCATGCGTAACCCATTTAAGATTTGATAAATTATTATTAGTAACATCTTCATCTATATGATGGATTTCTAATTTATCTTCATTATCGCATGGTGAAAAGGCATGTAAAACTAATCTATGTATTCGACGATTAATTCTTTTTCCATTAATAGTCAATCCAATAAATCTATAACCATCCTTGTCTATAGCGGGTTTTAATATTTTATTACCTTTTCTTACTAATCCAGTATCGGAAACTTCATATTTAGAATCAGTATCTATTGCTTTCCATTGCATAGTCCTTATTCCTCCTTAAAAAATATTTTGCTTGGCTGCTGATTGCCCATTTTATGTTTGAATTATAACATAAATCCTATTAATTGTCAAATAATAGACTTTAGGGGTTCCCAGCAATTAAAGAGATTTTTAACTGGAGCAACTTCCAAAAACTACCCCAGCCGCCGGTAGCGTCTGTGTTTTCAGCAGTAGTCTCAATAGTTGAGACTTTTAGAGTGTCTAGGAATAGTACGATGTCACCCTTATATACGTTGGACTTAGGATCGTCCTCTAGTGCTTCAAAGTATACATTGGCAACCTCTTTAATCAATATGTTATAACTGCGCTCATCTCAGTTCTTGCATTCTCATGCAAGTTCAGACTATATCTTCACCTATGGAGGCTATAGGTGCCTTGCGCTCATAGGATTGAGCATATCCTACACTTAGTCGTTGAACCTTCTTTACAGCTTGGCTGCGAATTGTCCCGAAGGAGTTTTCCGCAATTCACAAGGTTTTCTTTAAGAATTTCTCCCTAAAGCGGCATTAAATCTACCGTACTTATCAAAAATATTAACAGCCATTTGAGTTACCTCCTAAAATCATGATTTATCAGAGCTAGCTATGGATCTCATCCAATGCTTTAGCTGTGATTTCTTTAATTTAGCTCCCGCGAGAGCAGCTCGATTATTTATATCAAACTGGTCGCGCCAGCCCATTCTTTTAAGCTGGTCATGGAAAGCATAATAAGTAATATTCCAAACATTTTCCATGTTTAGACCACAATTGTTTATTGTGACACTACCTATTAAGTCGGAAAATTTCAGATCTGACTTTTCGCGTTCTGCTTGTTTTGCTTTAGCTAAACGCACTTTTTCACGGTTTTCGCGCATTTTCATCTTTAAATTGCGCACCCCAGGCGGATCATTAACATTAATGATAATTTCCTCACCCTCTTGCTCAATAAAGTACATGCGCTTTATAATCCGTTGTAGATCATAAAATTTTTCTTCAGTTAATAAGTGTTGTTCATTAATTGGCCCTACTACAATTTGCGCCGGATTTAACGAAAACAAAACATCTTCATGACAGAAGAATCGGAAAGCTTCTTTAAGCATTTTATTTGCTTCAACATCCAATTCCGTCGTCATTAATATGTACTGGAAATCAGTTAATTCATTCAATACTTTTTGCAACTGAGGATTATCTTTCTTTTTTAGAACAGGTTTAGTTGCTATCATTACGCTCAAGTATTGTTGGAACGTATCATAGCCTAAATCTACTATTTCTCCCACAGTTGCTGGATAAATTGCACAAATATCATCTAAAAGAATCGGAGTTCCTTTTTGAAACTTTAAAACATATGAATCAGTTAAATTCATGGATTCTATACCACATTGAATAACCGCCTATCCATGGAGATAAAGTAAGGTTATCCGCACGATAAAATTGTAATTTCCCGATTCCTTTTAGTTGACTTTCATTGAACATTTTATCAATCTCTTCCATTATTAGATAGGGCCGCAGAGACCTGTCATTAATGATCCATTCATCATAAGGACAGGCTATATCAAATCGAATTGTAGATAATTTAAATTCTGGATTTAATTGTCCGACTACAAAACCGTCGAAAACCGCGACAATATAAGACATTTTCTCTGTAGAATCGTCGAAAATTTTTGGAACAATTAAAATTTGCTTATGAATTAAATCAACTCCATCTACATCAGGTTGTTCCTTTTTAGTAATAGGATCAACTTTCAGAAATGGATCTTTAGTTTGATATTTTAGTAATCTACAAATCCGTTGATTTTGCATTAATTTATTCGCAATTAAAAAGGTATTCTCACCCATTACGGAGAAGCGTCTTTGAGTATTTTCTAAGTTCATACTTCCACCTCCTTACCATAACGGGATAATAGATATATCTTTAGTGATAGTTTCGCCGCCAACTTCCACGGCCAAAGTAACCACTCCAAGAAGATTCTTCTTATTAGCTTTAACTACATAAGTATTATCTTCCTCTATATATCGTATAGTAGCATAAGATTCATCACTAATTGAGAAATTGGTCGCAGCAATAGTTTCGCCGCCATTAGATTGTATAGTATACTTCGCTTCTCTGTCAAGACGAATAGTGTCAGGACCATCAATATAATATGATATATCTGTCGACTCTTCACCTACTTCTACTGTAATAAAGAGCGTCTCAGGCTCAATATCAGTACATTCGGGTATTGTGACCTCAAGTTGCACCGTACCCGCGCCAACAGCAACAAGTTTTCCGTCCTTTTTTCTCACAACTGATTTATCAGTTGTGGTATAAATAACTTCTTTTGGAGTAAAAGGAATTCCGTTTTTCATTACTGTATAAACAAGCCCAGTAATCTCGTCTCCAATAGAAAAACGCTGTACTGTGGGTGAAGTAATGATTTGATACTTTGCGCGCTTATCAAGGTCAGCAATGTTATTATCAGTATCATCATAGATTGTATTAATCTTATTCTCTGTTAGAGAAAGATAAATGATACCGGGAACACTTGTATGGTCGTATTCTACTACATTCCACGATTCATCTTCAACGATAAAGTTAGTGGAACGATTAATAGAGCATCTTGGCATTAATAGCTCTGCGTACTTATTGGCTTGAGGTGTAATGAGCGAGTTCCATGTACGAAAATTACCCTTAATCTTCGAATCCAAAGAACTAACAAAATATGACCATGACTGTTGAAGATGACCTTCACTATTAATCCACTTCATCAGATAATTACACCTTACAATCC
>Ga0247610_10003041_pt1 | contig 18788 bp, 17 predicted proteins | sample 174DNAGHGhighgp2_FD_193483 | JGI IMG/M metagenome (GOLD analysis project Ga0247610, IMG submission 193483) | Sheep rumen microbial communities from Palmerston North, Manawatu-Wanganui, New Zealand - 1742 DNA GHGhigh gp2 | ecosystem: Host-associated > Mammals > Digestive system > Stomach > Rumen...
GCAACGGACGCTCTACACGCATTTGGCTTGATATGATTTTCAAGAAGCGCCTGAAGATGTGTGTGGATTGGAGTAAGATCAACAAACGGGATTACCTTGATGCGATGATAGCAACACATACTACGGACAGCACCCGAATCCGCGAACTGCTAAGACAGGCAATGACAGACCGCATTGACGATCGTGAAATCTTCATGAAAGGTATCGACTATTCCTACTACTATGAGCAGGAGGATGGCGCAGAAGTGGTTGGTGAAGGAAAGGAGGGTCAGGCATGAGTGAGTGGAAGACCATACCAGCAGATGTTTTTTGCGATTCAGTAAGGGACGGTACCCATGATACGCCTAAACAGGTTAAAAAAGGATATAAACTTGTTACTGCAAAACATATAAATAATGGGCAAATTGATTTGTCTGATGCATATTTGATTTCAGAAAAAGATTATTTGAAAATCAATGAGCGCAGCAAAGTTGAACAATGGGATTAAAGAATGGTTCGTTGACCTCCACTTCCCTGGCCACGAAAACACAAAGATTGTCGATGGTGTGCCAGAGGGATGGGAGAAGAAAAAAATCGGAGATATAGTAAAGATAAAATCTGGATATGCTTTTAAGAGCAAGGATTGGCAATCAACAGGGTGTCCAGTAGTAAAGATAAAAGATATAACTGGTACTTTTGTTAATAGTGGGTTGCTTGATTGTGTTTCATTTGATATTGCTTCTAAGGCAAAGCAATATTTACTAAATAGTGGTGACTTGGTTATTGCAATGACTGGCGCAACAATTGGTAAAATTGGTATCATTGTAGATAATGGTTTGTATACGAACCAGCGTGTAGGTAAGTTTTTTCTTAAAGAGGAGGATTTGCCTTTCATTTATTGCTTCTTCAAACAAGAAAGTTCACAAAAACAGATTATTCAATTGTCTAGTGCTAGTAGCGCTCAACCAAATATAAGTGGGGCACAGTTAGAATCATTTTCTTTTGTTTACAACGAAGAATTGTATAACAAATATAATTTGGAATGCATTTCATTGTTTAAACAGATGATTTCTCTCCAATCTCAAATCCGTCTCCTGACTGAAGCCCGCGACCGCTTGCTGCCCAAGCTGATGAGCGGCGAGATAGCGGTGTGAAAGGAATAGATGCGATAGACACTATAGATACGATAGAGAATATAGACGCAATATAGATTATAGATGCGATAGAGATTATAGACGCAACGCAATAGAGATTATAGACGCGATAGAGAATAAAGAAACGATAGAAAAGAAACAAAAAAATATAAAAGAAGATGGAAAGCGATAAGACTGAGCAGGAAAAGAAGACAACGCCATTGAGCATCTTCCGCAGTGTGCCCAAGTGGCAAGACTTGCGATTCTATCAGAAATCGGAGGTGCTTTACCAGATGACCTTTGCCTTCTGCGAACGTTTCTTGCCTAAGCATGGTGACCGCACCGTAGATCAGATGGTGCAGGCGGCTCGTTCATGCAAGCAGAATATCGTGGAGGGGTCTGAGGATGGCAAGACCTCCACTGCTATGGAAGTCAACCTCCTGAATGTGGCTCGTTCCAGCATTGGCGAACTTCGTCAGAACTTCGATGATTATCTGAAATCGCGCCATCTACCTATCTGGACTCGTGCCGACGAACGCTTTCAGCCCATGCAGGACTTTACCAAGCAACACAACCTCCTCAGCGACTATGAGCCTTATTTCCAACAGTGGACTGCTGAAGAAATGGCTAACGTAGGGCTGACCTTGTGTTATCAGATGGATGCTATGATGAACAAATACCTGAAAGGGGTCGAAGAAATCTTTATCAAAGAGGGTGGGGTAAAGGAACGGATGCACAAAGCCAGAACCGACTACCGCCGCCAGCAAGACGAGCGATTGGCGGAGCTGGAACGCACCCTGCCACAGCTACAACAGCAGTTGGCTGCCGCCCAGGAAGATGCCGCTCACTGGAAGGCTGCCTACGAAGACCTGAAACAGCGAGCCCTAAAAGCTTACAATCAGCAGCAGGACGAAATAAAAGAGCTGAAAAAGAGATTAGAGGGACTATAAGGACTATAGAAGCTATAGAAACTATAAATGCTATAGATACTATAGAAAAAAAACAAAAAGCAAGAGATTATGGCAAAGGACTATAGCGAAGACCAACTGATACAAAAGAGTACGGCAGACTTCTTGGAAAAGGAGTTGGGCTGGAAGAGTGTCTATGCTTTCGACCAAGAGATGCTGGGAGTAGATGGTACGCTGGGACGTAGCAGCTACCATGAGGTGCTGCTGACACGTCATCTTGGGCAGGCCTTGAAGCACCTGAACCCCTGGCTAACGGATAAGCAGTTGCAGGAATGCATGGAGCGTATGACGGAGCACATGAGCTCGCAGACGCTGATGCAGATTAACGAGCAGAAGTATCAACTGATTCGTGATGGCATCACTGTAACTCGCGCAAAGCCTAATGGCGAGACGGAAGAGGTGAAGGCAAAGGTGATTGACTTTGCTTCGCCTGAGAAGAACGAGTTCCTGTGTGTGCGTGAATTACAAGTGCATGGAGCACTGTATCGCCGTAGGGCTGACATCGTCGGATTTGTGAATGGTATTCCTTTACTCTTCATAGAACTGAAGAACCACGATGTAGAGGTGGAGGATGCTTTCAATAAGAATTATCGCGACTATCTGGACACCATACCTCAGCTGTTCTACCATAATGCCTTCATCATGTTCAGCAACGGCTTGGAGGCACGCGTGGGCACCATCGACTCGAAGTGGGAGTTCTTCCATGAGTGGAAACGACAGACGGAGCAGGAGGCTGGTAGCATAGAACTGCCAACAATGCTCAGGGGTATTTGCAAGAAGGATCACTTCCTCGATATTCTGGAGAACTTCATCCTCTACGACCACAGCGGAGGAAGGACTGCAAAGATTATGGCTCGCAATCACCAGTATTTAGGTGTAAACCAAGCCATAGAGATGTATCGCAACCGCCAGTATCTGAATGGAAAACTGGGCGTATTCTGGCACACACAGGGTAGTGGTAAGAGCTATTCGATGCTGTTCCTGGCACAGAAGATACGCAGGAAGTTCGAAGGTTCGCCCACATTCCTTGTACTGACGGATCGTGACGAACTTAACAAGCAGATTAGCGACACATTTGAGAACTGTGGTTTGCTGGGCAACGTGAAAGCCAAGAAGTTCATTGCCAGCAGCGGCGAGGATTTGAAGTTGAAGCTGCAGGGCATCTGTCTAACTTAAGATATCACTCTCATTGCTTCTCTGATGATTGTATTTTTTTACACAATGCAGACCAAAATAAGCTGATGGACATGGCTATATGAGCTGAGAATTTTATATCTTTGCAAACTGTAGACTATAAATGCTAATCTACAAGGATGGCTGAGTATCAATTAATAATTTCAGGAGTGCACTATGGTGCCCATATTCATAAGGAGGCTATCATGGCACGTGCTCAGGGCAGGCGCATAGGTCGCGTGGCCTACGAGTTCTGGACAGGCTTTAATGATGCTATGAGTAATAATGATGAGTTTAAACATCATTTCCGTGCACGTAAAGCATCTCCTCAGCATTGGTATGATTTGAGTGCTATCTTGATGCCATTATCGCTGTAGGTTATCGTGTAAACAGCTATGAAGCTACACAATTTCGAATTTGGGCGCGAGAGGTACTGAAAGAGTATATCATTAAGGTTTATGTGATGGATGACGAACGGTTGAAAGGCAAGAATCCTTCCTGTCTGACTTCGATAAGTTTATTGAGGAACTATAATAAAAGAACACTATGGCTTTCAACGAACACGCCTTGGAAATGGGCATCATGTAGCTGTTCGAACAGCAAGGATATGGCACCTGTCTCACTTCTTCATGGGAAGGAGGCTGAGGGATGATGGTTGAAATGCAATGGAGGAATGAAACTTCGTCGTTTTTTTGGTGTATTTAAATAAAATGAGTATCTTTGCCGAAAAGTAGGCGAAGGTATGCATTTTGTATGGAATGGAGTATCATACATATTGACGAAACGGACTCTACGAACCGATGGCTAAAGGAAAATGGTTCGGAGAGGATGGCGGTTGTAGCCGACTACCAGACGGCAGGACGTGGTTGCGGCACGAACACATGGGAGAGCGAACGGGGCAAGAACCTGCTCTTCTCTCTGCTGATACACCCAGCGGAGGTGCCTGCCGTGAAGCAGTTCCGTATCTCGATGGCTATCTCGCTGGCTATCCTCGATACGCTGGAACAGTATATCGGCGACGTGAGCATCAAGTGGCCTAACGATATCTACTGGCGTAACGGGAAGTTGGGGGGCATCCTGATAGAGAACCGGTTGCAAGGCGGATGTATTAAGGACTGCATCATCGGCGTGGGGCTCAATGTGAACCAGGAACAGTTCCATAGTGATGCGCCCAATCCAGTGTCACTGAAACGGATTCACGGGCAGGAAACGGAGCGCGAGCAGTTGCTAAGTGATATTCTCGTTCGTTTTGATGAGTATCTGACCCAGGATTTGAAGGCGCGCTATCTCTCGCGTCTCTATCGTCGCAAGGGCTTTCATCCCTATGCCGACAAAGAGGGGGCATTCATGGCAGAGATCATCGATGTGGAGGATGACGGGCATTTGCTGTTGCGTGATGATAATGGGCATGATAGGCGCTATGCCTTCAAAGAAGTACAATTTGTCATTTAGCGACATAACGTAATAACGATATAACGTAATAACGAAAAAAGAGAATTATGGCAAGATTTAAAAGAATCCTTCTGAAACTCTCAGGTGAGAGTCTGATGGGAAAGCAGGGCTACGGTATCGACCCTGAACGTCTGAGCGACTATGCTCAGCAGATTAAGGAAGTGAGCGAGATGGGCGTGCAGATTGGCATCGTCATCGGTGGCGGCAACATCTTCCGTGGACTGAGTGGCAGTCAAAAGGGCTTCGACCGTGTAAAGGGCGACCAGATGGGAATGTGCGCTACGGTGATCAATTCGCTGGCGTTGAGCTCTGCTCTGGGTGCTATCGGTGTGAAGAACAAGGTGATGACGGCTATCCGCATGGAGCCTATCGGTGAGTTCTACACCAAATGGAAGGCTATCGAGGCTATGGAACAGGGCTGCGTGTGCATTTTCTCGGCAGGCACAGGCTCGCCTTACTTCACTACGGACACGGGTTCAAGCCTGCGTGGTATCGAGATCGAGGCCGACGTGATGCTGAAGGGTACCCGTGTGGATGGTATCTATACCGCTGATCCCGAGAAAGACCCCACAGCAACGAAGTTCACTGACATTACTTATAAAGAGGTACTGGCTCGCGGATTGAAGGTGATGGACTTGACAGCTATCTGTATGTGTCAGGACAACAACCTGCCCATCTATGTGTTTAACATGGACATTGTAGGCAATCTGAAGAAAGTAATGGCTGGCCAGGAAATCGGCACGCTGGTACACAATTGAAGATTGAAAAATATCAATTTTCTTTGAAGTCTACATATTCGCCCTCGTCCTGGGCGAATATTTTTTTGTTTTGATTTTGGGTGCGGTGATCGGTAATGGTGATGCCATCGGCAGTGCGGAAGGTTCGACTGGAGGTTTGCTGCTGTTGGCTCTTCTGCTTCTGCTTTTTGTCGGTAGTCTTAAAATAATCGGCATCAAAGTTGGGGCTGTCATCTGATTTCCTATAGTGTTTCTTTGAGAGACGCTCGAACTCTTCTTCGCTTATATCGCCGTTGGCAACGCGCCTGATAAAACGGTAGCCTTTACGCAGGTAATAGAGAGCCACGAGCAGGACGGCGGCAACTATCAGGACAAAAGCGATGAAGAGAATCAGAAAAAACTCCATGGGCAGAGACTACTTTTTATTTCCGTTGGGTGCAGACCGATAGAATGACGTACCACGCAATGATGGCAGCCAATCCGCTGACTTGCAGGAAAACGAGCATCGGTATGCAAGTGAGCAGGAAAATATACTTCACTTCGTTGCCCTTCCATCCCCAGGTCTTGAATTTAAGGGCAAACATGGGTATCTCGGCTATGAGGAGCCAACAGCTGACGAATACACCAGCAAGGATGATCAGACTGAGGTTTGAACTGATGAATGGTGCCGTTTTCATCCAATCGCCAGCTCCTACGATGAGTGAACCCCAGAACAGCGCATTGGCAGGGGTAGGGAGTCCTATGAATCCCAAGGCCTGACGCTCGTCAAGGTTGAACTTTGCCAGTCGCAGGGCAGAAAAGGCAGCCATGACGAAAACAATGAATGGGAGTAATTCTGTCTCAGGTCTAAGGTAGTCGTAGACAATAGCCGTCGGGGCAAAGCCAAAGGTGATGTCATCTGCCAGTGAGTCAAGCTCTTTCCCAATAGGCGAACTGACGTGTAGCAGACGTGCCGTCATGCCATCAAAGAAATCAAAGACGGCACCGATTACAATGAATAGTAACGCTAATTCATAGTTACCTTTAAAAGCCCAATAAGTAGCAATGCAACCAGAAATCAGATTGCAACAGGTAATGGTATTGGGAATATGCTTCTTTAACATTAAAGATTAAGCATTAAAGATTAAACATTATGCCAACTTTGCGATCACCGTTTGGTCACCAGTAGTGGGCTGCTTCATCTTGACACAAGGCATAGAACCGAGTGGCAGGTAGACATCCACACGTGATCCCAGTTTGATGAATCCCAGGTGCTCGTCGATATAGCAGTCTTCATCGGGCTTGGCATAGGTCACGATGCGGCGAGCCATAGCACCGGCAATCTGACGTACCAGCACTTCCTGGCCGTCAGGTGTCTCAATCATAATGTCGGCATGTTCGTTCTCCTCACTGGCCTTAGGCAGCCATGCTTTATGGTAGTTGCCATCGAAATGCTTGACGAACTTCACTTGTCCGTCAACAGGAAACCAGTTCGCATGTACGTTTAGCGGACTCATGAAAATGCTAATCATGAGACGCTTGTCGTGGAAATAATCGTCCTCGTCAACTTCTTCTATTACCACAATCTTGCCATCGGCAGGTGCAACGACTGTCTTCGCCGTGTCATCATTGAAATAGCGGATGGGACAGCGATAGAAGTTGAGCATCAGTAGCCATGCCACACCGAAGATGGCAACGAAGAGGATAAAAGGTATAAGCGTTAGTGCATCGGACGTACGCCAGAGCACTACAGCGATGGCAATAAGGATGAACATGCTGTAAAGCAGTTCTTCAGTACCCTCGCGATGTATACGTATTTTTTTTAGTTTCTTGATTCTTTCTCCCATGGTTGGTAGTGAAAATCAGTATTTCGATGCAAAGGTAATGCTTTTTTGTCAATTAACAAACTTTTTGAGACTTTCTTTTGGTAATATCAACTTTTCAGCGTAACTTTGAACACCAAAAGACAGACAAAATGGAAGATTTCATCCACTTACACGTACATACATATTATTCGATACTTGACGGACAGTCGAAAATAAAGAACCTGGTAGACAAAGCCATAGCCGACGGAATGCGAGGCATGGCTATCACGGATCACGGCGATATGTTCGGCATCAAGGAATTCCACGACTATTGTATCGGTGTGAACAAAAGTCGTAAGAAAGAAGGCTTGGAACCCTTTATGCCTATCTTTGGCTGCGAGATGTATGTCTCGCGTCATGGATCAAAGTCCTTACGTAGAGGTAAGGAAGACCAGAGCGGCTATCACCTCATCGTATTGGCAAAGAACTATAAGGGTTACAAGAACTTGATCAAACTGGTGTCGAACTCATGGGTGGATGGTTACTATATGCGTCCGCGTACTGACCGTGAGGATTTGGAAAAATATCACGAGGGACTGATTGTCTGTTCGGCTTGTATTGCCGGTGAGGTACCGGCAAAAATCCTGAAAGGGGATATGGCTGGTGCCCGCGAGGCACTGGAATGGTATCACCGTGTTTTTGGCGAAGACTATTATTTGGAACTTCAGCGCCACGAGGTGAAAGACCCTACGGTGCGTGCCAATCGTGAGACGTTCCCCTTGCAACAACAAGCCAACAAGGTGCTGATTGAGTTTGCTCGGGAATATGGCATTAAGCTCATCTGCTCTAACGACGTGCACTTCGTGGAACAGGAGAATGCTGAGGCTCACGACCACCTACTGTGTCTTTCTACAGGCAAGGACCTTGATGACCCCACGCGTATGCTCTACTCCAAGCAAGAGTGGTTCAAGACTAAGGCCGAGATGAACGATATCTTCAGCGACGTGCCTGAGGCATTGAGCAACACGCTGGAGATTCTGGACAAGTGTGAGATCTATTCTATAGACCACGACCCCATTATGCCCTTCTTCCCTATTCCGGAAAGTTTCGGTACCGAGGAACAATGGCGAGAGCGCATCAGCGAGGAACAACTCTACGAGGAGTTTACTCGCGATGAGAATGGAAATAATCCCATGCCGCGTGAAGAGGGTGAGAAGAAAATCAAGAAGTTGGGGGGCTACGACAAGCTCTACCGCATCAAGTTCGAGGCCGACTTCCTGGCAGAGCTGGCCTATAAGGGAGGTAAGGAACGCTACTTGCCCAACGATGAGTTGGTGATTAAAAAGGTGGAGGTTGATACCGGCAATCCCCAATCCTCATACGCCATCCTGCATTCGTCATTACCTAAGGAGGTTGACGACCGTATCCGTTTCGAGTTGCATATCATGAAGACCATGGGTTTCCCGGGTTACTTCCTGATTGTGCAGGACTTCATCAACTCCGCTCGCGATGAACTGGATGTATGGGTCGGTCCTGGTCGTGGCTCGGCAGCTGGATCGGTGGTGGCTTATTGCTTGGGTATCACGAAGATTGACCCCTTGAAATACGACCTGCTGTTCGAGCGTTTCCTGAACCCCGACCGTATCTCGCTTCCTGATATTGATACCGACTTCGATGATGACGGACGAGGAAAGGTGCTGAAATGGGTGATGGATAAATATGGACACGAGAACTGTGCGCATATCATCACCTACGCCTCAATGGCCACGAAGAACTCTATCAAGGATGTGGCACGTGTCGAAAAAGTGCCCTTGGCTATCTCGAACGCGCTGTGTAAGGCTATCCCCGATAGATTGCCCGATGGCATGAAGATGAACCTGCCTAATGCCATCAAGTGTACACCGGAACTGCGTGATGCTGAGGCCAGCAACGACCCCGCATTGGCAAATACGATTAAGTACGCGAAAATGTTGGAGGGTACGGTGCGTGGTACGGGTATTCATGCCTGCGGCTTCATTATCTGTCGCGACCCGATCAGTGACTGGGTGCCTGTCTCTACAGCCGATGACCCTGACTTCAAGGATACCAAGACCAACTGTACGCAGTATGATGGTCACGTGATTGAGTCAACGGGTCTGATTAAGATGGACTTCTTGGGATTGAAGACGCTTTCCGAGATGAAAGAATGCTGTGCTGTTATTAAGCAGACACGTGGCATCGATGTGGACCTTGACCATATTCCTATAGATGACCCCAAAACATTCGAACTCTACCAGCAGGGACGAACCATCGGTACGTTCCAGTTCGAGTCGAATGGTATGCAGAAATACTTGCGTGAACTGCATCCTACCGTCTTCGAGGACCTCATCGCCATGAACGCTCTCTACCGTCCGGGACCTATGGACTATATCCCCTCGTTTATTGCCCGTAAGAACGGTAACGAGGAAATCAAATACGATATCCCCTGTATGGAGAAATACCTGAAGGATACATACGGTATCACGGTGTATCAGGAGCAGGTGATGTTGCTCTCACGACAACTGGCCGACTTCACCCGAGGCGAGAGTGATGCACTTCGAAAGGCTATGGGTAAGAAGAAAAAGGATATCGTTGATGCCATGAAGCCTAAGTTTATTGAGGGTGGAAAAAAGAATGGTCACGATCCGAAGGTGCTTGATAAAATCTGGGCCGACTGGGAGAAGTTTGCTTCCTATGCCTTCAATAAATCTCATGCTGCCTGCTATTCATGGGTGGCTTATCAGACGGCTTACCTCAAGGCCAACTATCCCGCTGAGTTTATGGCAGCTATCATGAGCCGCCGTCGCGACCAGATAACGGAAATCACCAAACTGATGGACGAATGTAAGCAGATGGGAATCGCCACGTTGGGTCCTGATGTCAACGAGTCGTATCAGAAATTTGGTGTGAACCATAAGGGTGAGATCCGTTTCGGCCTGGCTGCCATCAAGGGATTGGGCGACGGTGCTGCCCTGGCAATCATTGATGAACGTGAGAAAAACGGACCGTATAAGGATATTTACGACTTCGCCCAGCGTATACCTTTCTCCAGCGTCAACCGAAAAGCATTTGAGTCGTTGGCACTGAGTGGTGGCTTTGATAGCTTTGGCATACGTCGTGAGGCATTCTTTGCGGAGAACAACAAGGGTGAGGCGTTTGTTGATACGCTGGTGCGCTATGGACAGACCTACCAGACAGAGAAACAGCAGGCTGCCAACACGCTCTTCGGTGGCTTCGATGACGTGGAGATTGCTCGTCCGCCAGTGCCTAAGACAGACATCCGCTGGAGTGATATTGAACGTCTGAACAAGGAACGTGATCTGGTCGGTATCTATCTGTCGGCCCATCCCTTAGACGAGTATCGTATCGTACTGGATAACTTGTGTAACACGAAATGCAGTGAACTGGCTGATGTTGCCTCGCTGCAGGATCGTCAAGATGTGGTTCTCGGTGGCATTGTAACGGCAGTGCGTACGAAATTTACAAAGCGAGGTGAGCCCTGCGGTTTTGTGACGATAGAAGATTATGACGGCTCAGGAGAATTGGCACTCTTCGGACAGGACTGGGGTACGCTCAACGGTTGGTTTACTGAAGGGGCTACGGTGTATGTCACAGGCAAACTGCGTCCACGATTCCAGAATTCCACGGCTATGGAATTCAAAGTGACAGGTGTGGAATATCTGCAGGCTGTAAAGGATAAGGCAATAGACCGTATCACTATTTCGGTCATCACTGACCATGAGAAGATGGACGATCGTGTCGTTGAAGAACTGAGTGAAATCGTAGCCGAGTATCCGGGCAAGACGAAACTCTTCTTCCAGTTGCGCGACTCTACTGGGAAATATCATGTGTTGGTGCGCTCGCAAAACTATACGGTTGACGTGAAGCAACAGCTGATAGACTATATAGAACAAAGTCCTGCGTTGGATTACAAGATAAATTAGTGGCTACTTGCCCCCTATTAGGGGGCTGGGGGTATGAAAGGGAAATTGGCATAATGTTTGCAGAAGTGTAGATAAAAATATATTGTTGAATCTGGTGGGAAAGAACATTTGTTCAGCCCCCCATCCCCCTAACTTAGGGGGCAAAAACCCCAAGAAAATATGGAAGTACAAGTAACAAGTGAGAACTTTGAGGCTCTGAAGAATGGCAGTCTGCCTCTGGTATTGGATTTCTGGGCTACATGGTGTGGCCCCTGTCGTATGGTATCGCCTATCCTTACAGAACTGGCTGAGAAATACGATGGTAAGATCGTTGTTGGTAAGTGTGACGTAGAGGATAATGAGGAGCTGGCTGCAGACTTCGGCATCCGCAACATCCCTACAATCCTCTTCTTCAAGGGCGGAAACCAGGTCGATAAGGTCGTTGGTGCCCAGTCTAAGGATAAGTTTATTGAGAAAATCGAAGCTCTGCTGTAGTTATGGCTACCCTGGACGAGGAACTTTTGCAGGATCAGGAGGAGGACCGCCGTGAGATAGCTTATATCCGCGAGCAGTTGCCTTCCGACTTAAAAGACATGTACACCGACGAGCAGATGGTGTGGATGCTTGACTCCATTGCCGACTATTTCTTTGATAGTGGCATTCTGGAGTCAAACGATGATGAGGTGGATATTGACATCGATGAGGTGGCCGACTATCTCTGCAAACAGGCTAAGAAGGATGGACTTCCGCAGTTGCATCCCGATGAAGTCCGCTTTGTCGTAGAAGCCGATTTGGATTATCAAGAGAATAGCCTGTGATGCGTGTCACAGGCTATTTATAGTTGAACTTTAAACCTTAAGCTTTTCACACGTGCTCTTTATCATCCGGGCTCAGGATGTAATGTCTGATGTATGCCCTGTGACCATAAACGGCTATCACGATAAAGCAGATCAGTGGCAGAATAAACGACAGGTTTGTTGCTGACAAACCGAAGATGCTGACTTTAGAGTCGATAATCATGGCCTGTAGCGGAGGAAATACGGAACCACCAAGGATGGCCATAATAAGACCGGCACCGGCAAACTTCACGTTCTCGCCTACATTACGCAAAGCTATACCATAGATGGTGGGGAACATCAGTGACATACAGGCCGAGACACCCACCAGGCAGTAGATGCCGTTGCGGTCGGGGAAGAGGATGGCTCCTGATACCAATCCGATGGCAAAGATAGCAAGGATGGATAGCAGTCGGCCTGCGGGGATGTATTTCAGGAACCACGTACAGATAAAACGACTGATGGTAAAGAACACCATAGCCATGATGTTGTATTTCTGCGACAGTATCTCAGCGGTTTTCTCGTCCATACCTTCTTCCATGAACACACGCGTGCCATATTGAATGATAAAGGTCCAGCACGACACCTGAGCACCTACATAGAAGAACTGTGCGATGATACCCTCACGGTAGTTGGCTATCTGGAGTAGCTCTTTAAACGCGGTCTTGATACTCTTGCTGGCACGGGTGTCGCCCACCTTTGGGGTCTTGACAAGGCGTACCAATACAAGCAGGATGATGCAGAAGAAACCGAGCACGAGATAAGGACCAATGAGTACAGAGAGGTCGTTCTCTTTCAGAATGTCAAACTGTATATCAGGCAGAATGGCACGTTGCTCGGTGGTCATCGGACTCATCTCTGCCTGTACGAACTCCATAGCAACATACATTCCCAGCAGCGCACCGATGGGGTTGAATGCCTGTGCTAGATTTAGTCGTTGCGTAGCGGTCTCCTCACTACCCATACAGTAGATATAGGGGTTACACGAGGTCTCCAGAAACGACAGTCCGCACGTCAGGATAAAGTATGCCATTAGGAACGGATAGTACATACCCGTGAGCTTGGCAGGCAGGAACATTAGCGACCCGACGGCAAAGAGTGACAGTCCCACCATCACACCGGCCTTGAACGAATAGCGCTGGATGAACATCGCGGCAGGGAAGGCCATTACGAAATAGCCCAGGTAGAAAGCCACCTGTACGAGAGCACCTTCTGTCACGCTCATGCGGAAAATCTTTGAGAAGGCTTTTACTATCGGCCCCGTCATGTCGTTGGCAAAGCCCCATAGGGCGAAACATGAGGTAATCAGAATAAAGGGTATCAGGAAGTTGATACCATCTTTCGTCAGTATTTTTGCTTTTATCATGTTGTTTGGTTAAGTAATAATGCTGCAAAATTACATTATTTTTTTATAATCCCCGCTTCTTTTGCGTTTTTTTATTTAAATTTGCAGGCAAATAATTAAAAACAGAAATGAAAAAGTTGCTTTCCTTGCCACCCAACCTCGTCAGAAAGGACGAGAAGGGACGTACGGTGTTTCATCAGATAACGGAATTGCCAGAAGAGGATTTCTTCTGCATATGCGACCCGGAAGGGCATCGCATAGGCAGTGGTGGAGGAACTGCCTGGTTGTTACAACAGGCCTTTCTTAATTCTTCACTCTTCACTCTTCATTCTTCACCCTTCGAATCCTGGCTGGCCAGCGAGAAGCGCATCCTGCTTCATGCTGGTGGACAGAGTCGTCGCTTACCTTCGTATGCACCGTCAGGAAAGATACTGACACCGATACCTGTGTTCCGATGGGAGAGGGGACAGCGCTTGTCGCAAGACCTCCTTTCATTGCAGTTGCCACTTTATGAGCAAATCATGAAGAAAGCGCCAGAGGGTCTGAATACCATGATAGTCAGTGGCGATGTGCTGGTTCGTACCAGTCAACCCGTAGGTCCTGTGCCTCAGGCTGATGTGGTGGTCTATGGTCTTTGGCTTGATGCCAGCATCGCTAAGAATCATGGCGTGTTCGTGAGTGATCGTCGTTCGCCTCAGGTACTGAAACAAATGCTTCAGAAACCTACTGTCGAGGAGTTGCAACAGTTGCAGAAGAGCCACTATTATCTCACGGATATCGGTGTCTGGATTCTCAGCGACCGTGCCGTGAAATTATTGATGGCACGCTGTAGCGCGGAAGCCGCTCGGCCCAAAGGGACGCTTTCACAAAGCAAAGCAACTGAAAGAAATTCTTCACTCTTCACTCTTCACTCTTCACTCAAGTTCTACGATCTCTATTCCGACTTCGGTCGTTCATTGGGTACGGATCCGTTGATTGATGACCCAGAGCTGAAATCGCTTACGGTGGCTGTGGTGCCGTTGCCTGGTGGTGAGTTCTATCATTTCGGTACTTCGCGCGAGATGATTTCTTCAACGATGAAACTACAGAATGTGGTGTCCGATCAGCGTCTCATCATGCACAATGATCGCAAGCCGCATCCTTCTATCTTTGTTCAAAATGCTTTGATGGATATCACCTTCTCTACGGAGAATCAGAATATCTGGATAGAAAACAGTCACATTGCCAAGGGTTGGACGCTGACGTGCGACCATATCATCACGGGTGTGCCTCGCAACGACTGGCAGGTAAAGCTTGCTCCAGGCGAGTGCTTGGATATCGTGCCCATGGGGAAAGACGAATATGTGGTGCGTCGCTACCATATCGATGACCGTTTCGATGGTGCCGAACAGCAGCGCCCGCAATTTCCCGTCCTGAAATACGAAGAGATAGAGGCCTACCTTACAGGGAATTCCGGTAGTGCGGAAGCCGCTCGGCCCAAAGGGACGCTTTCACAAAGCATAGCGACTGAAAGAAATTCTTCACTCTTCACTCTTCACTCTTCACTTAAGAGCGCCGAGCAAATCTCTTCCGAGGCTAATCTTAATCGTCTCTTTGCACAGCGCAAGATGTTCCGCAGTCAGGTGTGGCCTGCTTTGGCACGCAACTGGGAGCACAGCGTCTTTTACCAGTTGGATCTTGATGATGCTGCCCGTGAGTTCGAGGCATATCAGATTCCGATGCCAGCACCTCTTCCTGATGAGGCTCCGCTGATGACGCGCATCCACGATGCGATGTTCCGCGGTAATCGCGAACAGGCTTTTGGACTTCTGCGTGAAGGACTTACCCAACAGGTATTGGCACAACCACAACAGCCTCGACTCTCTGTTTATCAGGATCAGATTGTATGGGGCCGCAGTCCTGTGCGCATCGACATTGCTGGTGGATGGACGGATACGCCACCTTACTGTCTCTTGGAGGGTGGCAACGTGGTGAACCTGGCTATCGAGTTGAATGGACAACCGCCTTTGCAGGTATATATCAAGCCCTGCAAGGATCCGCATATTATCCTGCGTAGTATTGACCTAGGTGCCTCCGAGGTGGTCGAGACCTACGAGGAACTGTTACAATATAATAAGGTGGGCTCGCCGTTCTCTATTCCCAAGGCTGCTTTGGCTTTGGCAGGCTTCGCCCCCGCTTTCTCTGCAGAGCGGTTCCCTTCGTTGATAGCACAACTGAAAGCTTTCGGTTCTGGCATAGAGTTGACATTACTTTCGGCTATACCTGCCGGTAGCGGACTTGGTACCAGCAGCATCTTGGCTGCTACGGTATTAGGGGCTGTCAGCGATTTCTGTGCTTTGGCTTGGGATAAGAACGAGATAGGGCGTCGCACGCTGGTACTTGAACAGCTTCTGACTACGGGCGGCGGTTGGCAGGATCAGTTCGGTGGTGTGCTGCAAGGCGTGAAATTGTTGCAGACACAGAGTGGGTTCGAGCAGAATCCCGTGGTGCGTTGGTTGCCTTCCGATATCTATAATTCGCCTGAATACCGTCCTTGTCATCTGCTTTATTATACGGGTATTACCCGTACGGCGAAGCAGATTCTGGCAGAGATCGTGCGTCGTATGTTCCTGAACAACAGGGATGAACTCTCGTTGTTGCGCCAGATGAAGGATCATGCCATGAATATGTACGAGGCTTTGCAGCGACAGGACTTCGAGCAGATGGGACGACTGGTACGATTGACGTGGGAACAGAACCAGTTGCTCGACTCGGGTACAAATCCTGAGACTGTGCGTCGTCAGACGGAACTGATTGACGACCTCTGCTTGGGGTATAAGTTGCCTGGTGCTGGCGGTGGTGGCTATCTTTATATGGTGGCCAAAGACCCAGAGGCAGCAGCACGCATCAAGAAGATCCTGAATGAAAACCGTCCGAATGCCAATGCCCGTTTCGTGGATATGTCATTGTCAGACACAGGATTACAAATCAGTCGCAGCTAATAGCAAAAATGGACTTTCGTACAATAGTAAACATCCCCACGCCCGACTTCCAGATAGCTCCTTTGGAGCCTATCCTCTTTGTGGGTTCTTGTTTTGCCGATAAGATAGGGCGCCGCTTTGAGGATGAGCGTTTTCCCGTCACGGTGAATCCTTTTGGCGTGATGTATAATCCCGCCTCGATCCTTCACACCGTTCAGCGTTGTGATGCGGCTCCCCGTATCGCGTTCTTCACGTTGGGCACCAATCACGTCTATCGCCTCAAGGAGACGGGCGAGATCGTGGACAACTGTCAGAAGCGTCCGCAGAACCTCTTTCAGGAGGAGGAACTCACCATCGACCAGTGTGTTGGTTACTTGTCGCAGGCAGCAGAAGAGTTGCGTCGTCGTTGTCCTGACGTGCGCATCGTCCTCACTGTCAGTCCTATCCGCTACGCTAAGTATGGCTTTCACGGAAGTCAGTTGTCGAAAGCCACCCTGTTGCTGGCGGCCAATCAACTGACGAAAGAAAAGTCGTTCGTCTCGTATTTCCCTGCTTACGAGATTGTGCTCGATGAGTTGCGCGACTATCGTTTCTATCAGCCTGATATGCTTCACCCGTCGGATCAGGCGGTGGAATATATCTGGCAACAGTTTGTTGAGGCTTACTTCAGTCCGCGTGCCAAGCAGTTCCTGCAAGAGTGGAAACCCATCAAGGAGGCTTTAGGTCACCGTCCTTTTCATCCAGAAAGCGACACCTATCGCCAGTTTATAGAAAAAGCGCGCCAACAAGAGCAAGACTTGCTGGCACGCTATCAGAGCAAACAATAAATCTTCAAAAATTTCTGCTCTTTAGAAAATAAAATTGCGACATGACAGAAACAAAAACAATTCCCACGCTGGGACTGGCTTGTTCCCACCGTGGGACTACTTTATTCCCAGCGTGGGACTAAGATGGTCCCAGTATATGAATGAGTGTAAGTTCTCTTACATCCTTTTTATAGAAAGATAAAAGTTTTTGAGGAAAAGCGTTTTAAATTGGAAAAGAATTTGTAACTTTGCAAATGCATAGTGGCTGCTATAATGCAGTAAAAAATGATATGAAGGAAGGCTATTTGAATTTCGACGAATATATACGCCAAGGGGAACCCGATAAAAAGGAACGCGCTGAAGCGTGGAGTGTGGCTATTGGCCTACAGGCTGTTGATGGGCTGAAAACCTCAGAATATCTTCAACAGACAGCTCGCCGAAATATCGAAGGTGAAATCACTATTGACGAAGCACGTGAACTGGTCAAGACCTATTACCAGTCAAAATCTATACGTGAGCCAGATGATGACGATAAGCAGGAGGCTGACCTGGTATCTGGAAATATTACCAAGATTCTTTCAACCGACACTTTAGATTTCAGTACAAAAGGATATATTTCTTTGCATCGTAGAATCTTTGATGGAGTCTTCAAACATGCAGGACGTATACGCGATTATGACATCACCAAGAAGGAATGGGTGTTGGAGTATGACACTGTCCACTACCTGAACTGGGAAGATTTGCGCAGGGCTATTGACTACGACATTGAGCAGGAACGAAACTTCAGTTATAAAGGCCTATCGTCTGACGAGCTTATTGCTCATGTAACTCGCTTCGTTTCTGGAATATGGCAGATTCATGCTTTTGGTGAAGGGAACACTCGAACAACTGCAGTTTTCGCTATACAGTATCTGCGATCTTTAGGGTTTAGCGTGGACAATAAACTATTTGCAGAGAATTCATGGTATTTTCGCAATGCATTGGTGAGGGCGAATTATAAGAGTGCAGTAAAAGGCATCGACTATAGCCCAATATTTTTGGAACGCTTCTTCCGTAACCTATTACTTGGCGAGCAATGGGATCTGCGTAATCGCTACTTACACATACATCCTACTATCGAATGGAATGTACAGCCGAATCTAGCACCCCCCGCCGCTCGACCTCAAGTCGCTTGCTACCCAAGGGACACAAGAAGTACCCCCACAAGTACCCCCACAAGTACCCCCGCAAGTACGGAAATTATTAGTGAACTTGTACGGTTAATTGGTCATGGAGAGTTAAGTGTTAAACAGATGATAGATTACAGAGGACTAAAGGATCGTAAGAATTTTATGGATTACCATCTCATTCCTGCTATAAAAGAAGGACTTGTAGAAATGAAGTACCCTGATTCACCTCGTCATCCTCGCCAAAAATATCTGTTAACGTCAAAAGGTTTGGCATTATATGTGGAATTGAAGAAATAGGATAGGGAGCTTTGCTCTTATTCTCTTCATTATAAGAACCAGTGCCTTGATTTAGGGTGCTGGTTCTTGCGTATATATAAAAGGTTCTTCATAGGAATGGCGTGATACCTGCATCGTGCAGGGCCAGCAGACGCAGCTTGAAGTAGCGGTCGTCGGCGAAGCCCAAGCCTCACGCTTCATCACCTTGATCTTGTTTCGAAAAATGACA
>Ga0247610_10003043_pt1 | contig 18786 bp, 18 predicted proteins | sample 174DNAGHGhighgp2_FD_193483 | JGI IMG/M metagenome (GOLD analysis project Ga0247610, IMG submission 193483) | Sheep rumen microbial communities from Palmerston North, Manawatu-Wanganui, New Zealand - 1742 DNA GHGhigh gp2 | ecosystem: Host-associated > Mammals > Digestive system > Stomach > Rumen...
TCTCTCAATGACATTTGTCACAAGTTTACAGAATGTTCACAAGAAAAACCAAATCATTATAATGTGATACAGGGGTATACATCTCGCCGGGGCCTGGTCCCATGTCAGGCGAGTGCAGCTATGAGGAGTTTCAGTATGCTCTGGCAGTCGGTGTTACTGCGCCTTTCTATCTGTCAAAGCTGTTTGTGCTGTATTTCCGGGAAGGCGCCTGCATTATCAATATTCCCCCCTCCCGCTGCCGGATGAGCCAGCCACAGGCTATGATCGAAACCTGAGCATCGATTCCAATAAAGGTTTCCCGGGTTCCCACGTCGGGGTCCGATCCTAACTTGGGTATTTACAAAAAGAAATGACCGGGTGCCCCGCGGGGGACGGATTCCCGGCCATTTCCTTTTGTTCTCTGTCAATCGTCTACACTTCCTTCTGCCCTGTTGCTAAACAGGATTAAGAAGAAACGGGTTTTATTTTTTCTGCAGGGCTTTCTCCAGTTCCCTGCGGAGATACTCGATTTCCTGCTTCTGCTGTGAAAGCTCCTGCTTCTGCTGTGAAAGCTCCTGTTTCCCTTGTTTTGACCGGTTCTGCAGGAGATCCAGAATCGCCTGCTTGATCTGGTCGTTGGTGTAGTTTCTGGGAAAGAAGCGGCGCAGCTGCTCGTTTTTGAAGGTGACGCGTGTGATGTCGCCCTTCTTCACTTCACAGAGGATGCTTTTGATCTCTTCCAGAGTCAGGCCTTGCTCCTGGCTGATCTTCTTCATTCGCTGGGCCTGGGAGACAGAAGGGGATGACTAGGTGAAATCGATTGCTTTTGCCAGGTTCCTTTGCTGGTCCGGGGTGAGAAATGCGGCTTCGTAGGCGGGATTGAAGGAGAGCCTGCCTTCATCCAGCATCTCCAGGAGCTCCGGGATCAGTTCCGCAATCTTGAGGTAGCGCTGTAGCTGTCTGGAGCTCTCGCCCACTTCTCCGGCCATGACGTCTACGGTTTTCTTTGTCCGGTTATGGACTCCGGTCCGGCTCCCTTTTCGCCGGCCGCTTTTGCGCTTGATGGCGTTGTATTTCATTTTGTAGGCCAGGGCCTTCTCACTGATCGGGATCATTTCGCGGTAGACATTGGAATCCACCAGGCTGATGATGGCGTCTTCATCTTTGAGGTTCCGGATGATGACGGGAAACTTCCTGTAGCCGAGTTTCTCAGCTGCATATTTCCGCCGGTGTCCGGAGATAATCTCATATACTCCCTCGGGGAGGGGGCGGACGATCAGAGGATTGAGGATCCCATACCTGGAGATGCTGTCGATCAGGTTGTCCATCTGGGCATCTTTCCTGATCTTGAAGGGCTGGTCTTTGAAATCCCGGAGCCGCTCAGGTGCGATCTCAACGATTCTTTCATCGGGTTCGATTTCCATTAAATGATCCGGCATAGTACACCTTCCTTTCGCGGGGACTGAGCAGGTGGGCGATCGAGCGACAGCTCTTTCTTTGCGTGCGGGACTGAAGCAGATCCGGGATACAAAAAATGCCCGCTCAGACCAGATTGATTTTTCTCTGATCCAAACGGGCATTCCGTCTGATTAGCAGGGCGGCGAGGCCTTGATAATAATCAAATATTGTCTATCAGGAGCCCTGGAATAAGGGCATTGTTTTCCACAGGCTGTGTCGCAGGGCGGGGTCGGCAGGAAGGGCGACAGGAGAGGAGTCAAAGGCGTGCCGGGAGGATGTCCTTCCCGCAGGACCGCTTCTTTAACCACGCTTGGGGCCATCCTTTTGAAGGCCTTTTCACCGCCGATTAGCTTTCTTACAGGCAGAGCGATTTGCAAAAATCACCGTTTTATTAGCAGGTTTTGCGAGGGCCTGCTAAGCGATTAGCAGACACCTCTGGTCCCCGGCGAGCTCTGAAACCCGCAAAAAAACAGGGTGAAATGATTAGCCTGCTAATCAATTCCACCCTGAATTGGCCGTCCGCGAGGTGACTCGAACACCCGACCTACCGCTTAGGAGCGGCGGTCGGGTGAAAAAATACTCGCCTGACAGCAATAAAATTGCATATTTGTTAAAAAAAGTTGGAGTTTCACGCTAAAAACAAACGAAAACCCATCTCAAATCTGTCTCAAACAGGCTGAAAAAAAGTCCTGAAATTAGCTTGAAATTAGCTGTGCTAATATTGGGAATCAGTCCTTTGCAACCTGTCGATCATAAACATTGACTACCGGCTTCCGGAGCAGACATGCAACCTGTTGCTTCCCCAGTGGAACGATAGACAATATTCAATTAATCAGATTTGAATCTATCATACACGATTCGTTCTTAAAAATCCACTATATTTTGGCCACTATGCATGCTTTTTGATATTACGATTCTCCCAGCAGAAAACAGGCTTTGGCTAATTAAACAGAGGGAACTTTACCTACCGCCGTCAGGGCGGTAGCACAATCGAACAGTTTCTTCAAACCTGCTTCCAGTAAGACCCTTGGGCAAACAAGATCATGGTTGAACACTGAAATAGTAGGAGATATATCGATACAATCCCAGGTAAGTCCAAGAAGTTCTCCCATACGGAGCGTGCAGGAAAATGCAAGGTTTAAGGCAAGCTTCAGCCTTTCGTCTTCACAGATCTCAATTGCATGGAAAAGCGTCTTCGCGTCCCATATCTTCCGTGGCTCCCTCTTCGCCTTTGGAACAGTTGCATTAATGCAGGGATTTTTCTCCATGAGTTCCCATTTTACCGCCTGACCAAAGCAGTTGCGGAGCAGCTTGTGAATGTCCCGCACCGTATGTACTGATGCGTCACATTCATGTGACGGCAAACATCACATCGATATATTTGGGGACAAAAAGAAAAGCGCCTGCATTTAAGCAAGCGCCAAAATCATAATTCTGAAACTTCTTCTATCAACTCCATATCACAGCAAATTCAGACTGTGACAATTTGTCACGCTTATGAAGTGCTACTTCAAGTCACTTAAAAATGCCGGAGCCATTGCATCTATCTGCCCTCTGGAAAGCCCACATGTTTTTGCAAGATATTTCCATCGGTCAGATACTGTCTTTCCGATGTCTCCGGCAATGCCTTCCGCCTCTTTTTTTGTGATTCCAAAACGTTCCGCAACCGATATGGCCAGTTCTATCCGTATACGGTTGTCTGTTTCGTCAACATTCAGAGAAAGCTCATTTCCGGCCGGCTCCGGATTTACATCGAACATCGGCGACAGAGACCAGCCTCTTTGTGTCAGCAGAAAAGCATGATTCCGCAAATGATCATCCGTGTTGGAAACCGTCATGTTAAAAACGATTCTTTTCCACAACTCTCTCAGGTCCGCTTTGGGATTCGCGCCATGAGATTTGATGAAGGACGCAATATCAAGGTAACTCACGCCGTCTTCAGCGGAAGCGCCATCCGTCCTTCCCAATAAGGTCATTGCTGATGCGTAGTGAATCCTTTTGCTTCCGTTCCGGTCAAATCGCCTGACAAGATATGTGCTCCCATAACGGGAAAGCTTTTCGAGTCGTGCCTCAGGCACATTGAGTCCGCATAATCCGGCCAGGTCATGGACGACTTTTTCCCATGCACCGATGTCGTTTTCATCATGCTTTGAAGGGAATTTTGCGATCCACAGTTCCCCTTTTTCATCAACAACGGTCGCTTTCGGTCTGGCACCGCCCAGCGAAGATCCCGGACGGACCAGCTGCTCCAGCCATTTTTCTGTCATGCCGCTCTCATCGTTCTCATAATTTCGGGCAGCCTCCTCCAGTGTACGCAATCTTGCCCAGGGAGGAATAGCAACATCCCGGTCGTCCGACAAAAAGGGGCCATCAGGGTCTTCCTTAAACCGCAGACCGCCCATCCGGGTTTCATCATAAACGCCGATCAGGTAATCGCTGTCATACAGTTTTCTTGGCTTTCTGGAGTCTTTCTCCGCCCTGAGACGTTCTCTTTTATTCATGAGGACACGCCCCCAGCGGTCCGGGGATGCATCCGCAAATACTCCAAACAAAGGTTTTCCGGCAGGATACTGTCTTCCCGGGAAAGGCATCAGCTCCGGATCCAGCGAAACCGCCGGTGACATCTTTTTCAACCACTCTTCGTCGTATTCGAAGGCACAGCTTTCGCCGCCACGTATAGGAGTAATATATAAGCATCCTGCAAGTAATGGCTCAGAGCTGCTGAAGTCATCATAAACATATATCTTTCTGATGTCTGCTGCCATTATTCTTTCCTCCGTGAAGCCCTCTTCCTCGTAAGCAGGTTCATATCCTGAAGCTGCCGCCCAAACAGGTCATCTTTTGCGACCAGCAGGAGATCGGAGTCCATATTTCCCAGAGCATGCAATACAGCGGCATATATTCCCATGGCAACCGCTGGATTTCCGGACTCTACCTTCCAAAGGGAAGACCGACTGATGCCGGCTCTTTCGGCAACAAGTTCTGCAGACAGGTCTCTCCGAAGTCTTGCCAGCTTGATCTGTTCACCCAGTGCCTTTAATATCTCTTCTGTCCCAGGCATGATGTTGTACGCGGCTTTTTTCATATGTCCTCACCTCTTTCGATTTCTATTATAAACTGATATATCATTATTGTCTATAATAGAAATCATTAAGCGTGAGGCCTTGTTATACCGGCTGTTATAACGATTTAAGGTAATCTTCTACATTCAGGTATTTGATGCCATCGCATTCTGCCGGCTCACCACGGTAAATCACATATTTTCCCACTATATCACCATACCTGTGACTCGTCATAGAGCATTTCTCATCATCGTTCAAATGGCGAAATTGTTCAGCGACCTGTTCCTTACTGTACTTTACCTCATAGATCCTGCAGGTAAGTTCTCTGGTATCACATACGACCATATCAAACTCACCGATTGGGAACTGGAGTTTAAACACTTTTTTGTCCGGACTGGCCAGCCTGGTTTCCAAAAGGATAATTTCTTCCATCATTCTTCCGCGTATTTCAGACAAAAGCCTGTCTAATATACGCTTCCTGTCCCTCGCCGATAATTCCTGAAACTGCTCATCGAGAAGAATGCTTTCCACAATGGCTTCTGCCTGTGCATATCGCAAGCCCGGCTGTGTTATGACTGTGAGTTTTCCTTTTTTGCTGACCTCCGGCAATGATTCCAGATCGATTTCCATAATGAGATCAAGCATCGTAAGATACTCCCTGATCTGAATCATATGGTCCTCTTCAATCTGCATACTTTGATCCTCTTTGTTCAGGATATCCAGCATCTTCATAATTCCGGATGTCACTTCATCAAGATTCAAATGCTCCCTGATATTGATCGGTTCCTCGCGGTCACGCAGCAGATTTGCTGCCGTTACAGAGATGTCGTGCGACTTGAATGTTTTTTCAATAACACTTTTTGTAAAACTATGGTTGATGTTCTCCACCACCCGATTGATCACATTGGTTAATTCGCCCCGCTCATATAGATCCAGCAGTAATCGAAAATGGCCGCCATATTGATACGCCTTCAGCGAATGCTGAATATTCTTTGCGATTGCAGTATCTATGTATTCTTCTGCATGTTTTGCGTCTGAAAATGGCATATCCGCGTTATAGTTGATCCCTCCCAGGCTCATCGTACCGCCATATCGGATGTATTTATCAATACCTTTCACGCCAAGAACTTCTTCAAATTCGCGATAGGGAATGAATGTGGTATGCAGCAGGATACACCTGTCATAAAGCTGCTCTTCCCTGGTAAATGCAAATCCTAAGGAATCTGTCCCCGACAGAACGATCTTCATACCGCTGCTGGCATAAATATCAGAAAAGATCGCAGCCCCTTCGATGAAATCTTCCAGCAATGTAACTTCGTCAATAAAGACATACCGGAACCCGTTCCTCTCCAACAGCCTGAGGTCAGTATCCACATCAGCAAGCGAGTCGCCTGTTGTCACCTGGATGAAAGCAGCCTTTTTGAATTCTTCCGGAGACAGTTCTGTAAGGATCTGGCGGATCATCGTTGTCTTTCCGGTTCTTCTTAATCCGTAAATGATCAAGACCCTGTCCTGCGCGGGGCCAAAGATATAGTCCCTCAGGACACGGATACATTCCCTTTTCTTGTACCTTCTGGTTATTGCAATCTGCGATTCAAGTTGTTGTCCTGTTCTCACGTTTGTTTTATATTCCGGTTTTTTTTCTGCAATCCTGTCTGCACCTTTCTCTTCCTTGGGCAGCATTCGCTTAAGCTCCCTCAGTTTTTTCTCAAGTGCCTTCCTTTTTTCAATCTTCTCTTTAAGATCCGGAACCTGTTCAAAGCTCACATAGTTCTCAATTCTCTTACCGCTGCGGGTTATTCGATGATAATAGTAATCTTTATCTTTGATCTTCTTTTTTGTGATGCTTCCCTCCGGCAGGACCGCTATTTCTCTCTCTATTTCTGCGATCTGGTTGTATATATTCTCTATTAACATGGAATAGCCCCCTCCGTAATTTGTTATACCCATTATACCCACTTAGCGTTTATTTGTAAAGGGTATAATGGGTATAATTATCTGCAGACATTGTTCTCTTGACAGCATATGTCCAGCTCCTTTTCCATAATTTATATTTTCATCCGCAATTCTTTTTATTTTGCGGATCATTTTATAAATAGCTGGAAACTTCAGTTGGACTGGCGGTTCAGCTTCGCCCTTCTTCCGGCATCGATCCTAATCCAATCATCCAGCGTCACCGGAATATAATCAGAAAACATACAGAAACAGTTAATCATGTTACAGGGGATCGAATGCTCCTCCGGCTTATTTCGGGAGGTGACAACTGTGCTTCTTGTGATCCGGATGAATTCATTTACCAGCTTCTCATCGTGTGTGTCATGTACATGACCATAGAGCATATAAGTCAGCGGATCTCCTCCCGGTGTTGTGCGATACTGGCCTTTATAACAAAATACCGGATAGTGGGAGAGGATTATCCGCCTTTTTGAATCCATAATCTCGGCATAGGGCTTAATCCACTGAAACAGGGACCGGTCAAATTCCCTGTCGTTCAGAAACTTATCATGATTTCCTTCGACCAGGTATTTTCGACCGTTCAGCCGACTCAAAATATCGTTCGCCGCACTGCCTCTGGAAATTGCAAAATTCCCTAGAATATATACCTCATCCTTCTTCGTGACATGGTCGTTCCATTGCTTCACCATGTGATCATTCATTTCTTCATAGCCAGAAAAGCCACGCAAATCCATGCGGTGATTCAGACTGTCATGATAAAAATGAAGATCCGAGATATACAGCTTTCGTACAGGAATCTTCTTTCGATGCCGGATTTTCTTTTTCAGTTCGTCGGTATCCACTTTCCAATCTGCAAGGAACCGGTCAATCTTCGCCGCCTCGTCTGCAATGACTTCCTTTGAAAGGAGTCGTGCCTGTACATTAAAATGATTTGCCAATACATCATTTTTCTCGCAATCTTTCTCTCCTGTTTTGTTGTTTGTCACAAGGTCCCTACTCTCGATGTCCGGTTGATCCGGCTTTCGTTCACATGTTCAATGCTCCGGGTCAACGCATCCAGCATCTGCTGTTTTTCCTCCCGGAGAATTCCGTCAATCTTCACGGAATCCAGAGGATGGAGCGCCCAGAAATAGCAGTCCGGGAGATCCAGTCCTGCAAGGAACTCTCGTTCCTCTTCCAGGTTTTCTTTTTCGGAAGCCGGGAGGAAAGCGCCTGCTTTGATCTCCTCATCCAGTTCTGTTCCGACAAAAGCAGACATGGTATTGATCAGAATCTTTCTGGGCTGAATCTCATTTTCAAGCTTTGCGGATGCCCTGGCACATTCCAGTCCTCTGCCTTTGCCCGCTGTCCCCAGCATCAGCAGATCACAGTGTCCGATGCCGGCAGCATTCAGCCGCAGGCATTGCTCCCTGGTATCGTCAGCGGAATAGCCCTTGTTCAAATTTTCCAGAACATCGTTCAGACCGCATTCAACGCCGATATACAGGTCGTCCACACCGGCTTCCTGCAGCCTCTTCAGATCCTCATCGGACTTGGAAGCGATGTTGTCCGTCCGCGCATACATGGTAATGACTTTCGTGTTCGGCAGGTACTTTTTGATCAGCCTGATCCGTTCCAGGAGTCTGTCTGCTGACAGGGCGAAGGGGTCTGCACCGACCAGGTAAACTCTCTGGATCTTCTCACAGTACCTGCCATAGATTTTCTCTACTTCCTGAAGATATTCCTCGACTTCGGAAAGGGACAGCATCCGGAAGGGAATGTCCTGGTACATGTTGCAGAAGGTGCAGCTGTTATGGGTGCAGCCCTCCGTGACAGGCAGAAGAAAGGTATTTGCCTCCACCGGAGGCCTGTAAATTGTTCCATTGTAGGTCATGGCAGCCACCTCTCTTAAAATGCACGCGTGATATACTCACGGTACTGCCGCAGCTTCTTCTCGTCATTTTCCTCCATGAACTTCCGGATATAGGAGAGCAGTTCTTCCTTCGACTCCAGGATCCGGCACTGGACATGGAAGAGATTGGAGGCATGCTCATTCATGAAGATCGTATCATTGGTGAGGCAGCGCACCAGCTCATGGATCTCTTCCAGTTTCTCTGTCTCTGTGGATTCCTCATAGAGCCCTTTCTCCATCGCCCGGTAAAGCGGCGTGCCGGGCACGACCGTCAGCATGGAAGTATTGACCATCGTGGGGTGAAGGCCGTCATACAGCTTCGCCGTCAGCTGCGCGTTGGTAAGACCGTAATTATGACCGCCTGCTCCGTTCAGGAAATTTACGATGAACGGGAGGCCTGCGGCGTCGATCTTCTCGAGCTGCTCCCTGGCCTGTGCGGCGGTATATCCTTTATTGATCCGTTTCAGGACCACGTCATCGCCGGATTCCACACCGATGTAAGGATTGGCAAAGCCTGCAGCAGCCATGTTCCGCAGCTGTTCTTCGGTCTTATCATAGAAATTGTCGATCCGGGCATAGCCGCCGATCGTCTTAACGGAAGGAACGTATTTGTGCAGCAGCTCCGCCGTCTTCATCAGGACATCATAGTCCGCAGCATAGCCGTCAGCACCCTGCAGGAAGATCCGCTTCGGGGCGCCGAAGGTGGCAGGGATCTCCTTGATATCTTCTTCAATCTCCTCTATGGTCGATTTTCGGAATTTCTGGTCTTTAAAATAAGTGCAGAAGAGGCAGGTGTTATGAGAACATCCTTCCGCCGTCTGCAGGTATCCGTCCGCTGTCTCATACGGCGGCCGGTTGATTCCTCCTGAAAAATGCATGCAGATGCGCCTCCTTCTTAAAGTGTTCTTTTGTAACGGCGCAGTGCCGCCATACGGTCCAGATCGCCGTGGCTGATCTGGCGTTCCAGTGCGGCAACGATTCTTTCTTTTCGGGAAAGGAAATCGGGGCCGGAAAGGTTGACGCCGGAAATCGTGTGATGCGTGATGAAGGAGCAGTCGCAGGTCAGATTCTCCACGAAGAGTTTCAGCTCCTCCAGCATTTCCTTCTCGGAAAGCGGATCAAATTCACTGCGCTGTGCCTCCTCCAAAAGGGGAGTGCCGGGAAAGAGTGTCAGTCCTCCTGTCCCCACCAGCATAGGCCTGCACTGGCTGAAGATCTCTGCAGAATGGATCGCATGCTCACGACTGTGAGATTTGCCTGCCACTCCGTTCAGGAAGGTCATCCAGTAATCAATGCCGGCTTCCTCAAGCTTGTGGCACTGCTCCAGGATATCCTCCGCATGATAACCCTTATGGATCCGGTCAAGAGTCCAGTCATCGCCGCTTTCCACGCCGAGGGAAATCTCACGCATTCCCAGGTCCTTCAGCTTCTTCAGCTCGTTCACCGTCTTGTTCTTCAGATCGCTGACCCTTCCCGCCAGGTATATGTATTCCATCTTCGGCAGGTATTTGTGGATCATCCCGAAGATCGGAGTCAGCCTGTCGTAGGTCAGGACCAGCGGATTGGCTGAGAGCAGCTGGATCGTCCGGGTATCCGGATCGCACCCGGCGATCTCCTTCAGGTCCTCTTCGATCCATTCCATCGGGGACATCCGGAAGGGCACTTCCTTGTACATGGTGCAGAACTTGCACTTGTTGTGGGTGCAGCCCTGTGTGATTTCTAAAAGCGGCCATGTCGGCCAGTATGGGTTTCTGTATACGGTTCCGGTAAAATGCATCGTTTTCTCTCTTTTACCAGGCTTCCTTTACCATCCGAGCTCCCAGCTCAAATGCTTCTTTCTGTTCTTTCGGAAATACATTTTCGTGGCGCTTTTGTTTTGCCGCAGGATCAAAGATCGTCCAGTTGAACCGGCTGTAATCCCTGACCTGCAATGTATCCCCTGCGATCATGACCTTCGTATTTCCTACCGCTTCTGTCAGTTCCTTCTGGTATGCCTTCACAGTTTTCCGGTATCCAAGTGGTGCATAGAATTCTTTTGGAGAATTGCTCGTCATGATAAACAGAACAGGGATCTTCCGGATGTCATAACGGTGCGGATCTTTCTGATAGGTGAGGGATTGGAAAATTAGGCGCTCATAGATTGCCCGAAATCCTGCAGAGGCATCCCCCAGATAGTTCGGTGTGCCGATGACCAGTCCATCGGCTTCCCGGATAGCTTCCAGCACGGGAGCAAGCCCATCCTTGAAAACGCATTTTCCCTTATTGGGTGAGAGTTTACAGGCAAAGCAGGACATACACCCATGTACTTTATCAAGACGATACAGGTCGAAAACCTGCACTTCGGCTCCTTCGGATTCGGCGCCTTTTGCTGCTTCCCGCACCAGGGTGCCGGTATTCATGTTGACACGGGGGCTGGCGTTGATTACTACGATTTTTTTCATGTCATCCTCCTGCTTAAAGCTCTGTTACAAACGATTCAACAGGCTCTCTGTCAAAGTGCGCCTGATGAGCCTTCGCCCGGGCATTGGGATAGCCAAGACCAAGCATCATTACAGGGATCATATATTCCGGAAGGCCAAATGTATCTACCACAGTCTTGGAGTCGAAGCCTCTGATCCAGATCGTATGGATGCCCTGCTCCTCGGCCTCATACATCATAGTTGTAGCAGCAATGCTGGCATCCTGTTCGCCGGAATTGTAATTCCTGTAATATCGGTCGTTGTCTGTTTTCCACACCTTTCTGGCATCATAGCAGACAAGGATCATCATCGGAGCATTGTAGTGGAAGTAAGTCACCTGCTTTAAGGCTGTCAGAGCCTCTTTGCTCCGGATCACATAAAATCGCTGTGGCTGGTAGTTGCAGGCAGTCGGTACAACGCGTCCCGCTTCCAGAATCTTATCCAGCTTCTCCTGTTCAATGGGTCGCGGATCAAAGAAACGTTCCGAGTATCTGTTTTTTGCCAATTCAAGAAAATCCATATTGATCCATCCTTTCAAAAGGGGCAGAATACGGGGGTTCTGACCCTGGCTGTTCTCGTTTATGGTCCGAGTTTACACAAAGTCCTTGAAAGATTCCACATACAGAACTATAATTCTGAAAGACATTCTTACATAATTGCATTTTTGTAAAAAGGAGTGTGTTTATGGCTGAGATCACTAAAATGTGGATCGCGGATAAGATGCGGGAGATCATGAAGCACAAGCCCATTGAAAAGATCCGTGTGACAGAGATCTGTAAGGCAGCTGAAATTGAACGGCCGACCTTTTATTACCATTTCAAAGACAAGTATGACCTGGTGGCCTGGATGTTCTGCACGGATGCCTATGGTACAGATATCACCTCTGTCCCCTCTGCCGCTGCAGGGATGAACAAGATGAAACAGGAGATCCTGTTTTACAAGCGTGCTTACGAGGACTCCTCTCAGAATGCCCTCTGGCACTATATGGTGGAATACTTTACGAAGCGCTATTCTGACCTCGCAAAAGAAAAGCTGGGCACCGATATTCTCGACACTCAGCTTGCTTATAGTATACGATTTTATTGTATGGGCTCCGTCGGCATGACACAGGAATGGGTCTTAACCGACAACATCACCTCAGCAGAAATCGTAGTACAAATGATGTTCAATTCCATGCCCGAGAACCTGCGGGCGGTACTGTTCTGAAGTACCAACCGGTTATCTGCCTGTTGTCAAGGCTCCGAAGCCCCGGAACAGCCGTTTTCCGGAGAGGACCCGATCCCATCCTTTTTACTCTCCTGCAAATTATCTCCTGGAGGAGTGGATTAACCTTTTCACCATTTCATCAATTAAACAGAGCAGGTCCGAAATCAATAGTTTCTTGATGACGTTCTGAAGATGTCTGCGAAAATAACAACCACACATACGGGAGGTGAAAGAATGAGCACAACTTTTGGATCCTACATCCGTTCCCTCCGCACACAGAACGGAATGACCCAGGCCCAGCTGGCCGACCGGCTGTGCGTCACGGATAAAGCTGTTTCAAAATGGGAGCGGGACCTGTCCTACCCGGATATCACCCTGTTTCCCAGGCTGGCGGACCTGCTGGGCGTCACGGTAGACGATCTGCTGCGCGAAAGCAAAAACGGCGGCCAGCCGTCCAGACTCCTGCAGATCTTCGAGATGTCCCACGATATACGGACACCTCTTCACATCATACTGGGCTGCGCCAATATGGCCAGCCTCCACCACGAGGATACAGCCCTCCTTCTGCGCTACCTCGAGAGCATACGGATCTCCGGCGAGTACCTGCTCCAGGTCATCGACCGCGTCATGGAGGTCACCCACCAGGAGCAGAAAGATCCCGCTGAAAAGGCGTCCGGCTTCACAAGGGATTCCTCTCCCGGACAACAGCGTCCGGATGGATCAGGAGGAGCTTATCGCTCCTGCCGGAAAAGATCTTCCGGATCTCCGCGTCTCTCTCTTCTTTGATCGCGCTCATGTTCCCGGTCAGGGGGTACATCTCCTTGACCTCCATCGGGATCGCGAGCTTTCTTTTAAAATCCATATTCATAATATCTGCCCTCTTTGTCCGGAACTCATACGTAAGTCCCTTACTGAATGAAAAAAGCGTGCCGTTCGGTGGACAGGCGCATTTTTTCTTTCAGGCCCTCTTTGTCGTCCTCCGCGAGCAAGCCGCGGAATTCATTGAGTTCCGCAATAAAAGCGTCCATGTGCTGGAGCAGGTATTTCTTATTCATAAGAAACAGCTCTGACCACATATTTTCATTGATGCTGGCGATCCTGGTCAGGTCGCGGAAGGAATCGCCCGTGTAGTCGACCAGGTGGGTATTGTCATTGCAGGTCATGAGGCTGACGGCAATGACATGGGTCAGCTGGGAGACGAAACCGATCATCTCGTCGTGCTCCTCGGGGGTCAGCACAGAGATCTTCCTGCAGCCGAGGATCTTGCCAAGGCCCCTGCACCACTCGATGCCGGCCTCGGTGTTTTTCTCCGTGGGGGCGACGATGAAGTTTGCCCCGTGGAAGATGGTGTCGTCGGCGTTTTCGACCCCGCTGACCTCGCGGCCCGCCATGGGATGGGAGGGTACATACTCCACGTCATCGCGCAGCATCTGCTGGACATCATAGACGATGCAGCTCTTGACACCGGTCACATCCGTGATCAGCAGCCCGTATTTGAACAGGAACTGATGCTCGCTGATCCAGTCCTTGAGGATCTCCGGATAGAGGGCAAAAATGATCACATCCGCCTTGCGGATCGCCGTCTCGTCCGGATGGTCATAGCCCCGGTCGATCAGCCCGTTCTCTTCCGCGAACCGGATCGATTCCGGCCTGCTGTCGATCGCCTCCACCTTGAAGCCCAGGCGCTTGAGCGCCTTCGCGTAGCTGCCCCCCATGAGGCCCAGCCCGACGATCAAAATATTATTTCTGCTGATCCAGTTCATCATAGATATCTCCAACCTCCCCGACCGCATGCGGTCTTTTCATAGGTACATTCGCTGTTCGCGTGAAATCCGGTATTGCCACCGTCCACGGACGCATGCGGTCTTTTCATAATTTCACTCACGGTTCGTATGAAACCTGTATTCCAAGGCCTGTCATCCGCTCAAAAAAGTCCGGCAGACTCTTTGCCACGGCCTCCGCGCCGTCGATGGTCCCGCCTGTCCGCGTCAGCAGAATGGACAGAGCCATGACGATCCGGTGGTCGTTGTGCCCGTATAAATGTTCCCGCGGCGGCCGGATCCCGGAAAAAACAGTGATCTCATCCTCCGCCATATCCACCCGGACACCCATTTTGGCCAACTCCTGCTGCATGGCCGTCCCGCGGTCGCTCTCCTTGATCTTCAGCCGCCTTGTGCCCGTGAAGCGGGCCCCGTGCCGGGCGGCCGCAAAAGCCATCAGGACCGGTCCCAGATCGGGGCAGTCGGACAGGTCGATCTGAACAAATCCATCGTCGAGTCCTGCCAGATATGTGCGGTAGATCCGGTCACCCTGCAGGCTGTTCTCCGCAAGACCCGTGACCTGTATTCCCGCTGCATCCCCTGAAGCCTGCGCATCGGATGTGTCCAGCACGTCCGCTGCATTCTGATCGCCCTGTGCAGCCGGCAGACTCTGTGCATCCGGTACACTTGTCCCGCTTTTTTTATTCAACATGCCCAGGGCCTCGAAAAAGGCCGCGTTGGAGTAGTCTCCCTCCACGCGCAGGCCGGCCTGCGGCTGGTATTTCTGCTTTCCAGGGATGCGGAGCGCGCAGGGGAGGTCTTCTTTCTTTCCTGACAGCGGATCCTCCGGTTTTATCCAGTCCGCGCGGACGCCGAACTGCCGGAGGGCCTGCAGAGTCATATCGATATAGGGGCGGCTCTCCACCGGCGGGACCAGGCGGATCCCGCTGTCCCCCTCCAGCAGGGGAAGGGCAAAGAGCAGGCCGCTGATGAACTGGCTGCTGACGTCACCCGGCAGCACATACTCTCCCGCCGCCAGTCTTCCGCCGACCAGAAGATCCTTCTGTCCTTTTTCAAATGTAAGGCCCTGTTCCCGGCAGATGTCCTCATAGACCTGGAGGGGCCTGGTCAGCAGCGTCGTGCTGCCGGTCAGCCGGCTCTCCCGCCCGCTGAGCAGACAGACGGGGATCAGGAAACGGATGGTGCTGCCGCTCTCCCCGCAGGGGAGGACGGCACCAGTCTGCGTGCCAGGGCCGTTTAATCCTGCCAGTCCCGTTCCCCGGACGTTCACACGCCCCTTCTCATACTCGATCCGCGCGCCGAGGGCCCGCAGACAGGCGATGGTCGCCTCAATATCCCGGGACAGGTCCACATTTGTGATGACACTGATCCCCTCCGCCAGACCCGCGCAGATCAGCAGGCGGTGAGCCATGCTCTTGGAAGGCGGCGCCTCTATGATCCCGCGCGCCGCGGACGGTGTGATCGTGACTTTCATGCTCCGCTGCCATACCTCCTGTCACAAAAGGCTGCCAAAAAGAGTCAACAGGGAGTCAGCAGGGACGTTTCTTTCTGACGCCTTTTGACATTTCCTCTGCTGACGCCTTTTTCTGTCAAATAATACCACCGAGGACCGTCCCCACCGGTACTTCCGGCAGCGCTTTCCAGCTACACGCGGTATTTCAGGACCCGGAGGATCCGCTCGGCGCCCTGATCCTCGGCCACCGCGCGGGCGGTCTTGCTGGTTCCGCCGCTGCCCAGGATGAGGACCTTTCTGCCCGCCGGATCCGTTCCGTTCAGGCGCAGGAGTTCCCGTATGCCAAAATAATCCGTATTGTGTCCATACAGCCTGCCGTCCCGGTTGACGATGGTATTGACTGCCCCGATCCTGCGGGCCTGGTCGCTGATCTCATCCAGGTAAGGGATTACCTTCTCCTTATAGGGGATCGTCACATTGATCCCTTTGAAATCCTTTTTCCGCATGAAGGCGTCGATCTCATCGGGCGCAAGCTCCAGCATGTCATACTGATAGGGAGCCAGTTTTTCATGAATGATCTTTGAGAAGCTGTGGGGAAGATGTTCCCCAATCAGTCCGTATTCCATAATTTTCATACCTCCAATGATGTTGCTCTGGAAGGTCCCAGATAATCGGTTCCGAAGCGCTGGGTCAGCATGTCGCAGAGCACCAGCGCCGTGACACAGTCGGCGACGACGACGGCCCTGTGCACGATGGCCGGATCATGTCTGCCTTTGATCAGGATCTTCCGGTCCCGCCCCTGCAGGAAATCGACGGTCTCCTGCTCCCTGTATATGGACGGCGTCGGTTTGACCGCGCACCGGAAGAGGATGGGCATGCCGTTACTGATCCCCCCGTTGATCCCGCCGTTGTGGTTGGTCCTGGTGACGATCCTGTCATCCTGCATGGCAAAGCTGTCATTTGTCTGACTTCCCCTGCCGTCCGCGAGGGCAAAGCCGTCACCGAATTCCACGCCCTTGACGGCGGGAATGCTGAACATGGCATGGGCCAGCACGCTCTCAAGCGAGTCAAAAAAGGGCTCGCCGACGCCGGCCGGCATTCCCGTGACCGAGGTCTCCAGGACGCCTCCCACACTGTCACCGTCCTCCGCCGCCGCTTTCATGGCTGCGCGCATTTTGTCCGCCGCCTCCGGATCCAGGACCGCGAACTGGCTTTCCTGCAAAAAAGTAAGGTCCCTCTCCAGATCTCCGAAGGCCCGGTCCGCGATCTGCGCGCAGCGGGCGATGTGGGTCCCGATCCGGATCCCCTTCTGCTCCAGGGCGTACATGGCAACGGCGCCCGCCGCCACGAGGGGGGCCGTCAGACGACCGCTGAAATGGCCGCCGCCCCGGTAGTCCTCAAAGCCGTGATATTTGCAGTAGGCAGTGTAGTCCGCATGCCCCGGCCGCGCCAAGGCGCGGGTGGCTTCGTAGTCGCCGCTCTTCGTGTTTTCGTTGGGGATCAGGATACAGAGGGGCGTGCCCGTCGTGAAGCCGTTGAAGACACCGCTCACGATCTTGAAATTGTCGGGCTCCACCCGCTTTGTGGAAATGGCCCCCGAAGGCCTCCGCCGGCTGAGCCTGGCGGCGATATAGACTTCGCTGACCGGTATGCCGGGCGCAAGGCCGTCCAGGACCGCTCCGATCTGCGCCCCGTGGCTCTCCCCGAAAAGCGTGACACTGACACTGTTTCCAAATGTATTTTTCATTTCAGTTCTTCTCCGTGTGCTGTGTACTGTCTGCCGTCTGCTGCCGGTGCGTGTGACACCGGCCCTATCTCCAGCTGTATTTTTTACACCGATCCTCCATGCACCGCCTGCCGTCTGACGACCGTCTCCACCTTTTTCCGCAGGTCCGCGGCGCCCGCGCGCCGCATCCGGAAGGTTCCGATCCGGTCGGTCTCGACGATGGTGATTTCTCCGCTGTCGGCCTTTTTGTCGTGCATCATGGCCTCGCAGACCCGGTCGGGATCCATCCGGCATCCGGACGGCAGGTGCAGCTTTTCATAGACGGGAAGCAGGCGGGCCCGGATCTGCGGGCTGCACATAGGCAGCATGCCGATGGCCACGCACTCGCCGTGGTAGAGGGAGCCGTCCAGGCACAGGCTCTCGATGCCGTGCCCGATGGTGTGCCCGAAATTCAGGACCCGCCGCAAGCCCTGTTCGGTCTCGTCCTGCTCGACGACGCGGCCCTTGATCCGCAGGGACCTCTCGATGACCGTCTCCATCACATCCATGTCGGGCAGGTCTTCTTTTTCAAACAGATCTTCTTTTTCAAAAATCCAAAAAAGATCTTCATCAAAGGTCACGGCCATTTTGAGGGCCTCGGCCAGACCCGCGGAGATGTGGCGCCGCGGCAGGGTCCGCAGGACATCCGTGTCGATCAGGACGCCGCGCGGCTGGTGGAAAGCGCCGACAACGTTTTTGATCCCGTCCAGATTGACGGCCGTCTTGCCGCCGATGGAGGAGTCCACCTGGGAGAGGACCGTGGTCGGAATATTGTAGAAATCGATCCCCCGCATGTAGGAGGCCGCCGCGAAGCCCGCCAGGTCTCCGCAGATCCCGCCCCCGACCGCGACGACGCAGTCCTTCCGGCTGAAGCCAGCCGCCAGCATGGCGGACAGGAGCTTTTCCAGGCTCTGCAGGGTCTTGTGCTCCTCGCCCTGCTCCACCGTGCAGATCACGGCCTCCCGGCAGGCGCCGGCCACCGTCCGCGCATAGGCCGCCGGAACGCCTGTATCCGTCACGACCAGAACCTTCCGGTCCAGGTTCAGATACTCTCCGACCTTCCCCAGACAGCCCCGTTCGATCACGATCTCATAGCTGCGCGCGCCCAGATTTACTTGCAGATTCATCATTTACCACCCTGATTGCTTCTTTTTTTCACAAGCCGGTCAACTGACGATTGTCGGTCGATCCATCATTTATAATCGTTACAGATCACCGCCCTGAATATACCAGTTCTCCAACTACCGATTGCCGGCGATCGAACCATTTCTATTTTACAGATCACCGCCCTGGATATACTGGCCGACGACCCGGAGCATATCGCAGTGTTCCCTGAGCTCCCGGACCATCTTGCGGCCGTCCTGCGACGTTGGGCTTCCCTCGACCTCCGCGTAGAAATAATATTTCCAGGGAGTCGTCTTAATGGGCCTGCTGCGCAGGACGTTCATGTTGAAGCCGTAGCGGCTGATGACCTGGAGGGCGTCCGCCAGGGCGCCGGAGACGTTGTTGACGCGGAAGAGCATGATAAAGCGGTTTTCGTCGCGGTCTGTGGACAGCTCATTCTGCGTCCTGGCAAAGACCGCGAACCGGGTCGTGTTGTCCCGGCTCTCATTGATGTCGTGGTCCAGGACCTCCAGCCCGTAAATGGATGCGGTCTCCGCGCTCGCGATGGCCGCCACGGAAGGATCGCCCGTCTTCGCGACGCGCTCGGCCGCCACAGCCGTGTTGACCTCGGTCTGCTCCTGATAGCCGTGCTGACAGATATAGGGCTGGCAC
>Ga0247610_10003045_pt1 | contig 18783 bp, 9 predicted proteins | sample 174DNAGHGhighgp2_FD_193483 | JGI IMG/M metagenome (GOLD analysis project Ga0247610, IMG submission 193483) | Sheep rumen microbial communities from Palmerston North, Manawatu-Wanganui, New Zealand - 1742 DNA GHGhigh gp2 | ecosystem: Host-associated > Mammals > Digestive system > Stomach > Rumen ...
ATTTTCAGAAAGATACAAATTTTTTCTGAAATAACAAAGCCCCAGCTTGTGAAAGTTAGGGCTTTCTTGTTTTTTCTGCTTCTTTTGAATACGAAAAGAGGGCATATCAATTTTGATACACCCTCTATTTTATGAACATTTATTTCAGTGGATAATAACATTCTATTATTCCTCTTCAGGAATTTCTATTGCGTCTAAAGAATCAAAGAAATAAGGGTCTGTCATGTTCAATGCATAGTTCAAGTCAACCATTACATTATGTCCGCAATTCTCGAATGTAACATTGGCAGGCATTTTAAGACCTTCCACTTCGTTACGATCTCTATCCCATAATACAGTTAGTGCGTAGTTTTGAATGTCTTGGAATTTTACGTTTTCTAATGAGATCAATTTTATACCATCCGTATATGACGTGTGGATATATAAAGCTGAATTGTCTTCTCCCTCTTTGTCTGCTGCGTTGCTGATGATACAATTCTTCATGTAACTGCCACCTTGATTTTGAGTGTTGCTTTCAAATACAATTCCTCTCCAATATCCAGCTTCGTTTTTATATCCAGTTAGTGTTACTGGTTTATCCTCTGTACCTTTGATTTGTATCAATCCAGAAGGAATCCATATCCCTTTACCATTGCCAAACCTCATGGTTACGTTTTCGTTGATTATCATACGACCTTCGCCTTCTATGGTGAAATCTTCGTTGATGAGGTAGTCATAACCTAAATCGTTGAAAGTAATAGTTTCATCTATGCTGTTAGCATAGAAATCAAATGTTATGCAGTTGATCTTGTTGTTAGTATAGTTGTTGTTGTCTGCAATGTTTTTCAAGAACTTGAAACTCTGTAATAATAATGGAGATTTTTCAACATTCGTAATGGTATTGTTTTCGAATGCTGTTAATGCATTGTCTGCAAATACATTGTACACTCCATTCCCTAATGATCCGTCTATGAGACAGTTTTTTACAGATACGGATCCTTCGCTTTCAATACGGAGAACACCTTGTTCTTTTTCGCTACCTCCATGCAATAAAGAAACATATGACATTTTGTTTTCTGGTCTATCTGTAAAGTATCCAATATATCCCCACGAACCATTTGAACTGTTGAGTGTCGGTCCATGGAAAACAATCCCCTTTTCTTTCGTTCCTTCCATACTGATTGCTCCATTATCACTACATTGCAGGAAACCACCTTTTTGTGCAAATGCAATAGTAACACCTGCTTCGATAGTTAGCTTAGCTTGATTTTCGACGGTCACTTGATCGTCAATAATGTAATCTACATCAAGTCCTAAGTCTTTTAACACGGAGTCTTTTGTGATGTAACCGTTAAGATGAATAGCTCCATTGATTTCTACGGCGTTTAGCTCTTCTTTTTCTTCTGTACATGCAGCCATGCTACATCCTAATACAATGGCACTGAAAAGTGCTTGATACTTCCAATTCTTCTTCATAATCTTATTATTTTGGTTGGTTTATTGTAAAAATAAAAACCGGACTGTGGCAAATATGATGGTATTCGCTACAATCCGGTTATTCGTTATGGCATATAAAGAAGATTACCCCCTCCCTATATATTAAATTATTGATTTTAAAGTATTTATAAATCATTATTTCTTCTTTGTGTTTATATTCTAGTTATACGATATACAAATATATACATATCTTTTTTATATTTCACAGTTTATTTAGAATTATTGTAGTGATAAAATTTTGGATAATTCCATTTATTTATGGGGTTCCTTTATTTATCTTTTTCTTTTTTCATCAAAAAATGTATAAAATTGGGCAAAAATATATGTTTATAGGTAATCATAGAGTTGTTATTCATACTATTCTTTTACGCTTGAATTGTTTTGCTTAAAATTTTATTTATGCATGGAGACCGATAACAATAGGAAATCAATGCCCACTTTATGAGTGAACACTGATTTCCACGAAACCGATAAAAATCAAAAAACAAGTTATTTTACCATAATTTTGGTGTGATAATTGCCAAACTGAACGATGTAGATTCCTTCTTTAAAATTTTCTTTGTTAAGTGTAAAGATATTGAAACCTGAATTTATAAGTAGTTGTTCTACATATATGCATTCTCCTAATAGATTTGTGATTTGCAACTTTTCTTTTGAAGAATGGTAACTTTCTAATTGAATTGTAATATGACCTATTTCTTGATTAGTGTATATATATATAGCAGAGTATTCATTCTGTGTTGATATTATATTTGTGTTTTCTGCCATTTCCATCAAATAGTAACAAGCATTCTTTATTACAGACAATCCATCTTCTGTAATGTTTCCATACGAACTACTGTTCAATCCTATTTGAATGTATCGTTCATTTATTTTCGTCCCTGCAATGGAACTGCCTGCCTCAATCTCTAAAATACTCACTTGCTTTTCTCCTTTGATGTTGGCAATGGATGAGATGTTACCTATTGCATCGGTGAAAGATTCTGGGTTCATGTAGGTCAATGCTTTTGTGTTTACCTCACTCACCATCTTTATTTCATTTCCATTTGTAAAGGTGACATCTTTGAACATAGGATGATTTAAGAAATGATTATCAACTACCACATTTGTTTCCGTTGTGTTGTCTCCGAACCCTGTTGTGGCCCATCCCCATGCGCCATCTGCGTTTTTGTAGCCATGTACCTTCATACTAAGCATTGGTTTAGCTAATCCTTCTAACATTGCCATAATTGGTGCTGTTGATGCAGTTTCTTCGCTGATGACAATTAAGTCAAAAGCAGACAAATCAACGGTGGAGTTGGAAGATGCTATTTCCCAGACAAAGAGATCGTCACATTTTTTTAGCATAGGTTGTATAGGGTCGCTTGAGTATGTTGCCCCATTATGATCCGTGATGTACGCTATTCTCTTTTTTCCTTCAGGGAAGCTCGTCGGTAATATTGTAGTTGGCGTTGTCACTTCGGAACCACCTTCAAACATGGCTGTTAATGTGGTCGCCTTAGCTGGCATTGTGAAACGGTAGATGGTCGTTTTAGACTTTTGTAAGCCATCTTGGTTCCAACTTTGGAATGTCGTGCCTGAGGCAGGCAGCACTTTTGCTGTGACAGGTGCACCGACAGGGAATTTGGCAGAAGTGGTTATGCTTTCTGGTTTGTCGATGTTGGCTTTCACAGTCACCTGGTACATTGGCTTCATATATCGTTGCAGTGCACTGATATATGGATCTTTGTTTGCTGTCAACTCTTCAATGATGAATCGACAGAGGGTCAATGCTCCCATTTCTTGGAAATGAGTGTTATCTGTGCTTCCGTTAGGATAGTTGGCATACTCTCCTTTGGGATATGTATTGTAGAAGAAACGTTGATTGTAAATGGATGAAAATTGTTTGAACATATTGTATGATTTCATGTTTAAATCAACGAATGCACATTTTCTATTTTTTGCGACTGTTTCCATCGCACCTCTGTAGTCGTTGCCTGATTCAGCAAAGACATTTCTCATCTGAGTTCCGTTCCAAGCGTTCATCACCATTGGGGATACAAGCACAGGAATGGCTCCCTTGCCTCTTGCTTCCACAACAAACGAGTCGATATAAAGTTTGTATTTGTCGACTGGAGTGTAACGCTCAGGCTTGGTGTCTCGGTCGTTGTGACCAAATTGAATAAAGACGAAATCACCTGGTTTCAATGCGTTCAACACTGTCTTCCATCTTCCTTGCTCACGGAAACTTCTCGAACTGCGTCCTCCAATTGCATGGTTGATAATCTGAATGTCGGAGTTGAAGAAATACTTTAACACCTGTCCCCAGCCTGTCATAGGGAATTGACTGTCTTTGTAGTCGCAGACAGTAGAGTCGCCAATAAGATATATTTTACGTATAGTCCCATCTTTGCCGATAGACACGCATATATCCAATCTGGCAGTTTTTCCGTCTGTAAGGACCATTTCAACGGAGTACGTTCCATTGTTTGTTACTGCGAGTGTTGACTGGGTCTCTCCTGATATCACTTGGTTGTTGAAATACCATTTGTATGATTTGGCGTCTGATGCAATCAATGCTTTTTTGTTGTTGTCAATAGTCAATGTAGGTTCTGTGACCTGTGTCTGTGGCTCATCCTCAGGCTCTTTGATATTAGATTCATAGACTGCCTTGTAAGTCACGTCGGCATTGCCCATCTTGACTACGTAAAGAGATTTGGTAGATATGCTCTTTTTGTCGCCGTCCTCCCAACGTAAGAATTTAGCGTTCTTTGCAGGAATCGTCTTCAACGTCACATTTATGCCTGCAGGGAACTCAGCTGTACGTGAGATGGCCTGAGATTTAGAAGCATCGTTGATCTTGATTGTGACCTTGTGGCGAGGCAGGGTGCAGGCAGCAAGTTTTTTCAAATCTGTGTTAGTGCTTTTCTCGATTGTCTCCACCACAAATCTTGCATTTTCAGTTGCTCCAAGCTCCTGATAGTGCACCTGATCTGTATTTCCGTTTTTATAGTTAGGATACTCACCGGCAACAAGGTGCATTGTGCAGAATCTCTCAGAATAGAGCTGTCCTTGAGCGACGAAGAGGTCGTAGCAGAACTTGTCAAGATCCACCAAAGGCACACCTGTGCTTTTTGCAACGTCTCTCATTAATTGAGGGTGTTCGTGATATGAGTCGTAAGGCTTGCCATTTGTCCAAGCTGCGCGACGTACTGTAGAAACCAAAACTGGTATGGCACCTTTGGCTTTTGTGTCGTTCACAAATTTCTTGATGTTCTCCTCGAACACACCCTTTGGTGAGTAACGTTTAGGGTCTGTGTTACGGTCGTTGATACCAAATTGAATGAATACGTAATCTCCTTTCTTAAGTTGGTTTCTGACAGCGGGCCAGTGATCTCTGTAGAAACTTAGAGAACTGGTTCCTCCTACTGCTTTGTTATAGCAAACGGCTTTAGATTTGTCGAAGAAGAATGGCAACATCTGTCCCCATCCCTTGCGAGGAGCATATCCGTCGTTATAATCCTGAACGGTTGAATCTCCGATTGTGAACACTCTCAGTTGTGAGGTGGCTGTCATTAAAGTAATCATACTTAAGATGACAGAGAATATGCATCGTAATAAATAAATCCTTTTCATGACAGTAAAGTGTTAAGGTGGGTCCTATAAATGATCGTTATGAACAAATGTTTACTACCTAAATTTATTATAGAACCCACCGTGTTTGTTATTTAATAATGATTTTCTCTTTTAAATTATCGAACGATAAGATATACTCTCCTGTGGCAAGTGCGCCTCGTTCAACTCTGAATGTGTTCTCGCCTGCGAATACTTCAAATGATTCAAACAAGACCACTCTTCCTGCCATGTCAGTGATGGAAAGTGCAATGTTCTTCGATGTTTCAGAAGGATAAGAGATGATCAAATATTCAGTCATTGGATTTGGATATAGCGAAACCGCTTTCTGTGATTCTATGTTTTCAATAGAAGTTCCTTCTTGATTCATTCCCATCAAATAATAACATGCATTTTTAATTACAGACAATCCATCTTCTGTAATGTTTCCATACGAACTACTGTTCAATCCTATTTGAATGTATGGTTCATTGATTTTCGTTCCAGCGATGGAGCTTCCTTCTTTGATTTCCAATATGCTTATTTGCTCTTCACCTTTAATGGAAGCGATGGATGATATGTTACCTGTCGCATCGGTGAAAGATTCAGGATTCATATAGGTTAAAGCTTTCGTATTAACTTCGTTCACCATCTTTATTTCGTTTCCATTTATAAAGGTGACATCTTTGAACATTGGGTGATTTTTGAAGAGGTTGTTTACCACAATATTTGTTTCTGTGGTATTGTCGCCATATCCAGTGGTGGCCCATCCCCATGCTCCATCTGCGTTTTTGTAGCCATGTACTTTCATGCTAAGCATAGGTTTTGCTAATCCTTCCAACATAGCCATGATTGGTGCTGTTGATGCAGTCTCTTCTCCGATTACCACCATGTCGAAAGCATTTAGATTGACATCGGAGAGATTGGCATCTATGACCCTCACATATAGGTCGGAACACTCCTTCAGCATAGGGAGAATTTTATCGTTAGCAAAATTGGCATTTGATTCGTCCGTTACATAAGCAATACGCTTTTTCCCATCTGTATTAATGATTTCGATGGATAATGTCTTCTTTACTACGTTATCGCCGCCAACTGTCTCGATAGTCATTGTACCACTCTTTGTTGGTGTTCCGGAGATGGTGATTGTGTTTCCTTTTTTCTCCACGTTCAGACCTGCAATGACGTCACTTGTTTTGATGTCGGTGGCAGTACCTCCGAAAGAGAAGGTGAGGGTAGAAATAGCCTCGTTAGAGAACAGTTCTTGCTTTAAATTTCCAGTTACATCCATGGTGGCTTCTGTTGGTGGTACGATGGTATGGTTGCCAGCTAAGTAGATGTCTGGTTGAGGGATCTTATCCACGCCGTCGCCTATATAGAAACCTAGGTGAGGAGGTTGGTTGTAACTTGAGTTTTGCCAAGCTATACCACAACGGTAAACAGCATCGTGCATTAGCGTATAAAGTCTATATTTACTTTCAATGGTAGTAGTGTATATATAGATATTTGCACCATCGTGAAAGATAACTTCTTCGCGCCAATCGCCAAACAGATCGGCAGACAGACATGGTGTGTTTTTAGTGCCGTTACATGCATTTCCTTTGAATGTGATAAGTCGGTTAACTCCATTTCCATTCCATTTGTCACACTTCGTTCCATCAAGCAACTCATCTTGCAAGTCACCATCCCAATAGATGCGGAAGTTTACACTTGGTTTGTTATTTGATATTTGTTTTCCTTTGCAATCAAAGACTCCTGGAGCAGAACTCCACATTTCGAAACCTCTGTGTTTGGCATCAATATCAGCAGCCATACCACGACCGTTGTCTGTTCCTGTCTTCTTTCCGTGAATCACCTTGTTGTTTTTTAGGTCTCTCATTTCATATCCGTAAGCAGCCCCTTTGTCCTCATGCACAAACCAACCTTCAAGTCCGGCACGATCAGGATCCATGTCAGACACATGCATGGCATCACCATGTCCGAATCCTGTTCTGGAGTATGTCTTTCCATCATCATCGATAATGGCTGAGCCAAGAATGATTTCGTCTCTTCCATCGCCATCCACATCAGCTACAGAGACGTTGTGGTTTCCATCTCCATAAGCGCCTTGTCCTTTTTTGTCGGAGTTGTGATACCAACGAAGTACGAGTTTTTTATCTTTGAAATCGTAGGCAGCAAGGGTGGTACGTGTATAATATCCACGACACATTACAACACTTGGATGAACTCCGTCTAAATAGGCTGTACAGGCATTGAAACGATCGACACGGTTACCGTAACTGTCGCCCCATGCAGATACGTTACCTCTATCTGGAGTGTATTTTACAGTATGAATCTCAGCTCCTGTAGCTCCATCGAAGATGGTTAAATATTCAGGTCCAGTCAATACATATCCATTGCCATTGCGGTAGTCTGCGTTAGGATTGTCATTGCCTAGGATTACATTTTTGCCTTTCCCGTCTTTCGTGCCAGGAGCCGTTTTACAGACCATTTCACATTTGCCGTCTCCATCGTAATCAAACACTTGAAATTGAGTATAGTGAGCCCCTGAACGTATGTTTATTCCAAGGTCGATTCTCCAAAGGAATGTTCCGTCCAGTTTGTAGCAGTCAATCAAAGTGTTGTCTGTCTTTCCACTCTGTGAATTGTCTTTGGCATTGTTAGGATACCATTTGACAAAAAGTTCGTATTGCCCGTCTCCATCAACATCACCCACGCTCATGTCGTTGGCTGCATAGTTTGTTCCGGGACGTTTTAAGGTAAGCGTTTTATATTGCTGTCCCCATACTGAAGTTGATGCTGATTCGTCAATTTCTTTGTTGTTCAAAACTGCCTTGACAACATATTTAGAAGATGTCCCTCCCTTACCATCTACATAGTTGGTTTTGGTTGTGATAGGGGTGTCATTTATTTTGACGCCATCTCTATAAATGTTGAAACCTGTCTTGGCATCATCATTTCCTAAGAATCTCCAACTTAAGAAGACTCCATTGTTAGTTTTTACAGCCACAACACCTCTGTCGAGATACTCCATTTGTTTTGTGGCAGCTTGACCATTTGTCCCTATTATAATAAGGAGAAACAAGAATACTTTAAGTTTTAAGAAAAAGTGTTTCATGATGTTTTAGTTTTATGGTTCGTGTTTTTTTTGTTTGTCGAAAGTTTATTGTGTGACGAATAAAATTTCTGTGGCTAAAGTATAAATAGCCAGTCATGTAGATTTTTAAAATAACTTCAAAAAACAGGAAAAAAACTCCAATGTGTTATTTTCTCGATGAAAGCGTCTTTTTTTTCTAGGTGGAGTGCTCCTTTATTCGTTGTTGTCTGATTTGTCGGAGAACGGGTTCTTTCCAAAGTAATCTTTGTACTTTCTGCTGAAATAAGAAGGATCGTTGAATCCAACGGAATAGGCCACTTCACTAATTGAAAGGTTCCCTTTCGCCAGAAGAGACTTGCCCATGTTTAGTCGATATTCGGATAGAAGTTCAACAGGTGATTTATCGATGATGGATTTTAATCGACGTGTGAGAGTCGATTTGCTCATTCCCAAATCGTTGGCAATGTCATTGAATGAATAGTTGGTGTTCGTGTAGTTTTTTTTGATAAGATCTAGTAAACGCTCGATTAGGGGATTCATCTGATTGTTTGCCTCTTCATTTGACAGGGAACCTGCCAAGATCTGAATTTGATGGCGTTGTTCTCTTCGTAGGAAGTTGATTGTTTTGATCAATAATTCATCACTATTGAATGGCTTGGAAATAAAGTCAATGGCTCCTTCTGCTAGACCTGTCAAACGAACAGAGGTGTCGGACTTGGCGGAAAGGAATAACAATGGAATGTTGGAGGTGACGTTGTTGCTTGCAATTTGTTTGCACATCTCTATTCCGTTCATGAGTGGCATGTCAACGTCACTGATAATTAGGTCTGGAATGTTTTCCAATGCCTTGTCAAATCCTTTTGCTCCATCGGTGGCCGTGATTACAGAGGCGTATGGAGATAGCATCTCTGCAATGTTCTCCAGCAGTAATTCATCGTCATCGACAATCAATATGGTCTTCCCATCCAATATTTTTTTGTCAATGGAGAACGAGGCATTCTGAATAGACACTTCCTTCGTCTCAGTTGTATCCGTGCTAATTATTTCACTTCCGATTGGCAGAATCAGCCGAATTTTAGTGCCTACGTTTAGTTGGCTTTCGATTTCCATTTTGACACCCATCTTTTGAATGAAATCATGGATAATATGAAAACCTAATCCAAATCCGGCTTCCTGCTCTGTTCCTTTCTGTGATAAGTTTTTTTCTCCTTGTAGAATCTCTTTTATTTTGTCCTCTTTCATGCCGATACCTTCGTCTGTTATCTCTAATAGTATTGCATCTTTTGACTCTGTGGCAGTAAGACGGATCGTTTTTCCTTTTGGTGTAAATTTGATGGCATTGGTGGTAAGATTGCGGACAATGGTGGCTAACATTTTATAGTCTGCTAATGCGTGATGGGAGATTTGTATATCGGTGGCTAACAGAATATCTTTGTTTTGTGCGATGCCGAGTAGGAGGGAGACCACTTCTGAAATGAGTTTTTGTATATCGACGTTCTGTTTTTCGCATTGAAGTTGTTCTTCAGAACTTGCTGCCCATTGAAGTAGATGAATCATCTCTTTTTCGATTTTCTCCGCTTCTTTGCTGACGTTGGTGAGGATGCGTTGAGATTCGGTTGGTTCGTAGATATTCGTCACCAATCGTTTGAGCGTAGAAACAATGGCGAACATAGGATTTTTCAAATCATGAGCTACCACGGAAACCAGTTGGTCCTTTTGCTTTAAAATATTGATTAATATATTGTTACGTTCTTGTATGGCACTTTTTTGCTTTTCCAAAGTCTGATTAGCTTTAATTAGGTCGATGGTCTGCTCATCCACAAGTTTTTGAAGTTCCTGTTTCCGTTTATTAATGCTTCTGATTCGTAGATAAGCGATGAGTATGACTATCAAAATGAATAGCAGTGAGGTGAGGAAGATGAATGTTTTTGTTTTCCACCATGGAGCTAACACTCTGATGGCGAGAGAAATCTGTTTCTGCTTTTGAAAATCTGGAGTGAATGTTCCTAATTCAATTTCAAAATCGCCATCAGGGAGGTGATTGATTGTGATGGCACGTTGATTACCCAAGTTGGTCCATGTTGTGTCTATTGTTGGAATACGATAAGCGACGATAGTGTTGTCGGTTAGTGTATGATTGACAATGTCGAAAGTAAGCGTACAGTGAGTTTGATTGTGTTTTAGAGTTAAAAGTTTTGTCTGATTTAACGGTAGAGGTAATAGGTCATCGCTGACATTGATTTTTTCTCCTTTTATGAATAGTTCAGCAAAGGAGAGATAGTCTGTATGATTGTTGTCGCCCACTTGTGGATTGATGCAGATGAATCCATCTTTTGATCCAAAGAATAATTTGCCGGAGGCGGAAAGGAAAGCAGCTTTTCTCACGAAGTAGTCACCTGACATTTTTTTTCCGATAAATTTGGTTTCGTACTTCTTGTTTTTATAATCGACAGAGAGAATGCCGTTTGAACCGCTTGTCCATAAGATGCCGTTTGAATCCATCACTATCGAAGCGTATTCTCCAGATGGAAGGAAAGAAAGTTTTTCGTAACTTGAGTCATTCACATCAAAGCGATAGATGCCTTGATTGCTCGCTACAAAATAGTTGCCTTCGTGATCTTTTGTTCCTTGTAGGAATAACAAAGGGTTTTGAGAATTGCTTTTTGCTATGTCCGGGAAGATGGATTTGAAACTACCGGAGTGATTACTCCATATAGTACGAGAGGAGAGGATCCGCAGGGTGTTGTCGGATAGTTGAAGTGTTTGTTCCATCCAAAGGTCTGGTGAGTCTATCATAGATGTGTCCGAGAGTTGTATCCGTTGCCATTGCCCGTCAGATTGACAATAGATGCCGTCACCTGCTGTCGATATGTAGAGGTCGTCAGCGGAAGTTCTTTTAATATTCTTGGTTCTATTGATAGGCTTGGATACATTTCCATATTGAATGGCGTCGAATTTGTGTAGGTGGGTTATGTATCGTTGTGTTGTGCCTCCCCAAAAACCGATAAGAAAATTGTCGTCATCCTTTTCTATAGAGAGTACATTGTTGGACGATAATCCCGTGGTGTTGGTGTAATGCTTTTTTACTTGAAAATTATTATCTAACACATATAGTCCTGTGCCATCGGTTCCGTATAATAGATCTCCGTTGCTCATGTCGGCAAAACAACATCCCATTGTTTTAGGAATGCCAACAGAGAGAGAAGAGAAGTAACTGTATTGGATAATGTTTTGTGTACACCAGACACCGGAATTTTGAGTGGAGACCCAAATGTTATTGCGAGAATCCACAAATAGAGAGGTGATTTTTAAAATGGCGTTTTCGTCTTCATTTATGGGAATGACTTTTTGGAATTTGAACTGTTCCTTTTCAAAATCTGTTTTCCATAATCCAGATCCTGAGGTGCCTATCCATATATGTTTGTCTTTATCCTGTACGATGGCTGAGACGGAGCAAAAAGGAGTGTTGATTTTTTGCGGTGCATTGATGGTGCCATCGTCATTTATTGTAGCCAACCACAGTGCGCCCACAGTAGAGCAGAGTAGAATGTGATGATGGTCTATCAGCAATAGGTTGTTGATCATTTCATCCATACTATTTCGAAAATCATAGTGAGGAAGGATTTCACCTTTCTGGTTAACAATATAAACGCCTTTGTAATCGCCAATCCAATAGTGATTGAATGAATCTTTTCGAATGACTAATACTGTGTTACCTTTTAATTGTTCCAATGTTCGAGTAAAAAGAGCCTGTTCTTTGTCATACAAAAAAACACCATTGCCAGAAGAAAGAATTCCTTCTCCGTCTGATTGAATGGAGAATCCTGTTATGTCATATTGAAGTTCTTGCTGGTTGGAGGAGAATGGTATTTGTTTAAAGGAGGAATAATTTTCATTGTATGAAAACAAGACGAAGTTAGAGCCCGCAAAAGAAACCTCTCCATTAGGAAGTACAAAAGCATGATAGATGTCGTTGCGGATCATGTTGGGATTTTGTTCTGCATAGTATGTTTTGAATTCTTTCCCATCAAAACGACTGATGCCGTAATGTGTGGATAGCCAAATAAAGCCATGAGCATCTTCGGTTATATCGTGCACATTATTGCTGCTTAATCCCTCTTCTGTTGTATAGTGAAGAAAGAGTTGATTAAGATCTTCCGCAAGCATATTATAGGTTGCGAATAGTAGTGATACTATGATTCCGATGAATCTGTTCATGCAGTTTGTTTTGCGTTTTACATATATGCAAATATATGAATAATGAGGTAAATAACAATTACTTGTCAGGGAAAACGTCATTTAGGACTGATGCCTTCCTGTTTGGATAGTATCGATAAAATTAACAAGTGAAAAAACGCGGTGCGCCTGATTGTAGACGTGGCGCGCCCCTTCCGTCAACTGCATTCCCTACACAACATTTGGCAATTATCGGCGATGTGCTACAATATGTTTTTTTGCTAATTGTAACCGATTTGTAACACCTATTTTTTCCGATTATGGTCCATTCATCTTAATTTTGTATCATCATGCAATAAATGAAATCATGACTATAGGAATCGTTGTAAAGCTTTTGGGATCTCTTGCTTTGCTTATCTATGGAATGAAGATAATGAGCGAAGCGTTGCAAAAAATGGCTGGACCAGGGTTGCGCCATATATTAGCAAGAATGACATCCAACCGTATTTCAGGTATGCTCACTGGTATGTTTGTGACGTGTGCCGTACAATCCTCTTCGGCAACCACTGTTATGACTGTTTCGTTTGTTTCTGCGGGTCTTCTGACGCTGACACAGGCCATCAGCATCATCATGGGAGCTAATATTGGTACTACGCTTACCGCTTGGATCATGTCGTTAGGCTACAATGTAGATTTGTCGAACGTCGTGTTCCCAGCTTTTGTGTTGGGTATGCTGCTTATCTACAAGAAGAAACATCGTGTGGCTGGTGATTTTTTATTCGGATTGGCATTTCTATTTTGGTCGCTGGTGATGCTCAGCTCCACAGGGAAGAGTATGGATCTGGAACACAACGAAAGCGTTGTGGCGTTCTTTTCATCATTCGACACAAGCAGTCATTTCTCCATCCTCATTTTCCTCTTTGCGGGCACTCTGATAACTTGTATTGTGCAATCATCGGCTGCTGTGATGGCCATCACCATCTTGCTCTGCTCCACGGGGGTCCTCCCCATCCACCTTGGCATAGCACTGGTAATGGGCGAGAATATTGGCACCACGGCGACAGCCAACCTGGCAGCCATGGGTGCAGGCATTCCTGCACGACGAGCGGCATTGGCTCACTTGCTGTTCAATGTGTTCGGCGTTTTATGGGTTCTATGTGTGTTCTACCCATTCGTCAATATGGTCTGTTGGCTGGTCAACTATGATCCTGAAGCATCTGGACAGGTAGCGCGACTTCCCGTTGTGCTGGCCATGTTCCATACCTGCTTCAACCTAATCAACACATTCATCCTATTGCCTTTCGTTTCTCAGATAGAACGAATTGTCTGTCGTCTTTTGCCTGAGACAAGCGAGAAGGAACGACAACCTGCCACGCTGCATTTCATCAACGGAGGACTCATGACAACACCTGAAATCTCTGTACTTCAAGCGCAAAAAGAGGTGATACACTTTGCCGAACGTATGCAACGTATGTTTGGCATGGTGAGAAGTTTGCTCGATGAAAAGGACAAAAAAGAGATCGAACGTCAACATGAGCGAATCTGCAAATACGAAGAAATAGCTGATCGCATGGAAATAGAAATCGCCTCCTATTTGGAGAAGGTGAGCAATGAACGATTGTCTGACGACACAAAGGGGAAAATACGTTCCATGCTACGTATGATAGGAGAATTGGAATCTATCGGTGACTCGTGTCGGAAGATTTCACAAACCATTCTTCAACGAAATGAACTTGACGAAGATTTCTCTCTACAACAGTACGAATATATGCACGAAATGATGCATCTTGTAAACGAAGCCATCACTCAGATGATGGTTGTCATGAACGGAAGACGAGAAAACGTAACCATTGAACCTTCGTTAGAGATTGAAAACGACATCAATGCGTTGCGAGATAAAATAAAAAATGAAAACGTCACCAATGTGAATACAAAGAGAGACTCTTACATCGTCACAACACTCTGTACCGACATTATCGCCAGTTGCGAGAAAATAGGTGATTATATCATTAACATACTAGAAGCACGAATAGGAAGACGTCACATCTTCTTCCGCGGATTACACATGGATTGCGACAAGAAGGAGGTTTATATTGATGGGGAACCTATTAATCTCACGCTCACGGAGTTCAATTTGCTTTACGAACTTCTATCTAGCAGAGGCTCCATCTGCTCCCGCCAGCAACTTATGGAGAAAGTCTGGACGGATGTGGTGGTTACCGAACGTACTGTCGATGTGAACATCACCCGACTTCGCAAAAAACTGGGACCCTACGCGCATTGCATCGCCAACAAACAAAGTCTTGGATATTATTTCGATGATAAATTCGGACAATGATGGTCTAACTTTTAGTTAATAAATTTACAGAATAAATCTCAGTAATAAACATACGGAATCACACTAGGAAAAATCTATGCTTCTATAAACGAGAGTGGTCGCCACGATTCATCGAGAATGCGTGGCGACTGTTTTATCTATCATTTATCACTCTTCCGTCGATTACATTCCCTACACAACATCTGGCAATTCTCGGCAATGGTGCGACCGCCCTCTTTCCATGGGGTGATGTGGTCGGCTTCCATTTGCTCTATGTCGAAATGCTTGCCACAGATTTTGCAGATACCTTGCTGACGCTCATAGACCTCTCGTTTCGTGTTGTCGTCGAAGGCACGGATGCCCAGGTGGTGCTCGTCGCCGTCTAATACGTAGGCGTAGATGCCTGACTTTTTCTGCACATCACTGTCCATCATCAGTTTCGTCACTTTCTCTTCCAACGCAGTAGCATCCAACGACTGCTCCTTGAATTTTTCGTACAGTGTTCCCCAATCCACACCCTTCATCTCTTTGCGGTATTTGAGAAAGAGGGTCTTCACCCAGTTGATGACACTGCTGAAGTGATTCCAGAGTGCGACTGCGTTAGGGTCGTGCTGGTGGTTGCCCATATAGACCTCGATGTTATCTTTTGATATCCAGCGGATGGCTGTTTCAAGATAATCCTGACGGATGGGCGAACCGCTCACGTACTTACTCGCCAACCCGTAGGCAGCACAGTTGCTTTTGCTGAAATAACGCTTTGCATCACTCACCCAACTGCCAGCATAGACCGCATTGCGGAGCTCCTGCTCTGTCAGTTTCTCGCCCGCTATGTTGATGGTCTCGAACCATTTCAGTTTCTCGCTGTCGGTGCCACTACAGATATACACTTGTAATTCGTAATTGAGAATCTTCTCCTTTTCGTCTTCCTGTAGGTTGTGGAAGTACTTGAAGAGATAGGCGAAGTCGCCGTTCACATACTGGCAGATGGAGATGGTGCGTTGTTGCCCGTCGATGATCTCGAACGTGCCATCATCGCGTGTCGCCCAGTACATCACGTTAAGGGGAAAGCCCTGCGTGAGGGTGTCGATAACGGCGGCACGTTGTTTATCGCCATAGACGAACTCCCGTTGGTAAGGCGGACGCACATCCAGCTTGCCGCCATACGCCTTAACTCCTTTCTCCGCATTGTCCGCATACCCATTGGTCAGGTCACGAACTGTTATTTTATGCAATTTGATTTCCATATTTTGGCTGTTTAAATTATTAATTCATATCCTGTATTCCGGCTGTTGCCATCGTCTTTCCGTAGTATTCCTTTCTGAATCAAGTCGTTGATGTCCCGTAAGGCTGTATCTGATGAGCACTTCATCATTTTTGTCCATTTCAAGGTGGTCAGTTTGCCTTCAAATCCATCCCATAAACGATTTATCATTTCAATCTGTCTATGATTCAGCGGCTTGCTATGATGTTTATCCCAAAAACGCTGTTTTTCGATTGTCCGGGAAAATGTCTGTATCGACTCTTGCAATGCGTCGGTGAGGCAACGCAAAAACCAGAGTAAATACTCGGTTATATCGAGATTTCCTTTTTGGGTGGTTTCCAATATGTTGTAATAAGATTTCTTCTGTCGATTCATTTGTGCCGACATGCTGTAGAAACGTTGCGAAGTGCCTTCATCTCTTGCCAACTGCATATCCATTATGATGCGTCCGATACGTCCGTTTCCATCACCAAACGGATGGATGGTAACAAACCAAAGGTGCGCAATAGCCGATTTCAGCAATGGGGTGCAGTTGTCTGCCTTGTTGAACCAATTAAGAAACATGAACATTTGGCTTGGCACATCATTTGCTGGCGGTGCTTCGTAATGCACTGTTTCCGAACCATAACGTCCCGAAACAACTTGCATCTCGCCCTTGCGCCAGTCTGCGACCGTGAATTTTCCGGTGCGACTAACGTTAGGAAACAACAATCCGTGCCAATAAAACAAACGCTCGGCTGTGAGTGGTTGCTGAAAATTATGAAGAGCATCAAACATCGCCTCTACAAAGCCGTTAACATAACGGTTGCCCTGCATCTGATTTTCTGGTTCTATGCCTAATTGCCAAACCACCGACGATCGTACGTCAGCGAAATTGAGTGAAATGCCTTCAATTTCAGAAGAATTAATCACACTTTCGGTTATTGAATCTGCTACCACGTTGTTTGCCGTGTTGAAGCCAAATGTGCTTGCCATGCCTATCAACTGTCCTTGCACAAATCGCACGTTTTGCAGTTCTGCATTCACCGAATTTTCATTCCAATGGAAATCGGGCCAATCTCTATTTTCCCATATATATGCCATACAAATTTTTTTCTGCAAAAATAATCATCCTGTCTATTCTCCGCAAATTTTGCGGTGAATAATATGGATTTTCACCGCACTTTATGCGTTAAAATAATGGTATTATTTCGATTTTATAATTTTTCGGAACAATATCATTCCTTTCCATACCCCTCCTGTTTCTCTGCCGCCATCAGTGTCGTCTCTTCGGGTTGTGGGTATGTGGAGGTGGAGGATTGATGACGACGGATGAGGATACGGGCGTATGTTTCTTTCCCATTAATTGTAAATCGATGTCCATATTTTGGATTATCTTCAACATATCTATCCAATCCTACTATCTCAAATTGGTCAGGATTATATTTATCCAAAAAAGTAATAGGTACACCCATCACACCATCATAATCCATAGGAATATCAGCCACCTTATTCACATTGATAGCCTGATAATTGTCATATTGGGGATACTCTTCTTCATTGTAGGATTTATAAAGAATAATCTCCTCGTGTCGTTTAGCTATATCAAGATTAGTAAACCAACAAATATTTCCCATACTACGCCATTTCTGACCTGTTTCATCAATCCAAAAACGTGTTGGCTTGGGTTCGTAATAATCAGGCACTCTGAATTTTGCAAAAGAAAGTGTGCTTCCCAGCCATAGTTGATTCGCCTTTATATATGAAAATATTTCCTTATATGTTATTGCGTTTTGGTTCCCTATAATCACAAATTTCTTGTTGTATTTCATCAATTGTGCGACGTACTCTCTAAACAGCGAAAAAGGAGGGTTGGTCACTACAATATCCGCTTGCTTTAACAGTTCGATGCATTCCTGCGAGCGGAAATCACCATCACCCTTGAGATAGTTAATGCCTATCTCTTCAGGGTCTGGTACACGGTTGCCGTTATGGTCACCCGTATATTCAAGCCAAATGGCACGCTCTGAGTTGTTTTGACTAAACAAATCACGCTCTTGACTTTTGTAGCAAGTTGTGATAAGTTTTTTCAAGCCCAACTGCTCGAAATTATAGCTGAAATAGTGAAAGAAATTGCTGATGCGTGGGTCATCACAGTTACAGAGCACCACTTTATCTTTGAAGTGTTGTTTGTAGTGCTTCAATTCGTTTTCTATATCAGAGAGTTCTGTGTAAAACTCATCCTCTTTTGCCTTGTTGGCGGCATTCAAGCTTTTATTTCCTGCCATGCTGATTGATAGTTAGCGCATCACTATCAATCTCGCTATCGGGAAAAAGAAAGGTGCGGGCCTTTCCATCTTGTCCACGGAGAGCCTGCATGAACTCCGTTGCACCATTGAATTAGCCCACACCTTAACGGCATGAGCATCAACTCTACATGGTGCAACGGGAAGCGCACGACTCTCCGTGGATTAGCGTATATCCGATAATTCTAAATCATCAGTTTGCAGGCTTTTGATTTGGACAAGAATAATAGCTAATGCTGTATGTTACTATTTAAAAATTCTTACTGTCTGGTTCGTAAAAAAATTTTTAACATTCAAAGGTATAAAAAATTTGATAATGAAATGAAGAAGGTAGCAATATTTCCCAAGGGGTTCATCTCCTGTTTGTGATATAAAGATACCAATAAAATAAACGATGAGCAAAAGTATATCCATTTTAGCGAATAGCCGATATGCGGACAACTTATATGAACCAAAAGAGGGTGTATCAAAATTGATATGCCCTCTTTTCGTATTCAAAAGAAGCAGAAAAAACAAGAAAGCCCTAACTTTCACAAGCTGGGGCTTTGTTATTTCAGAAAAAATTTGTATCTTTCTGAAA
>Ga0247610_10003046_pt1 | contig 18782 bp, 19 predicted proteins | sample 174DNAGHGhighgp2_FD_193483 | JGI IMG/M metagenome (GOLD analysis project Ga0247610, IMG submission 193483) | Sheep rumen microbial communities from Palmerston North, Manawatu-Wanganui, New Zealand - 1742 DNA GHGhigh gp2 | ecosystem: Host-associated > Mammals > Digestive system > Stomach > Rumen...
CTCTTCCCATTCCGAACAGAGAAGTTAAGCCTGCCTGCGCCGATGGTACTGCAATGCAATGCGGGAGAGTAGGAAGCCGCCTCCTTTTTTACAGAAAGAAGAGTCCTTATCGGGACTCTTTTTTTTTTATAGTCGGTTATAGAGTTTTTATAGTTAGTTATAGTTAGTTATAGTGGGTAAACGTGAGTTTGTAATCGTTTGCGCAACAAGTTTAACACTTTTTTACTTAATTATTGACCATGCTATTTCTAAAATATGTATTTTTGTACGATTAAATTAATTTACGACTAATATTGACTTACCTAAAATAGTTTGTAACATGATGAAACGTCTATACTTATCTATTATCACGCTGATTCTAACTCAGTTAGCTTTTGCACAGTGGCCTGCTAACTACGATGGAGTTATGCTGCAGGCATTCTATTGGGATTCCTTTGAGGACACCAAGTGGACGAATCTGACCAGTCAGGCCCCAGAATTAGGTAAATATTTTGATTTAGTTTGGGTACCTAATTCTGCGAATTGTGTGTCTTCCAACTCTATGGGTTATCTTCCTGTCTATTGGTTTGATCATCGTAGCTCTTTTGGAGCACGTGAGCGTTATCTCACAGAGATGATTAGTGCTTTTCATGCAAATGGCGTTAAAGTGATAGAGGATGTGGTCATCAACCATAAGTCTCCTAAGGGAGCAGGCGGCTCATGGATTGACTTTGCCAATGAGGAGGGAATAATTGGAGCTGTTACTGGTGCAACTTATTCTGTTACTTGGTCTGGTGCAGACATCTGCCAAAATGATGACGGTGGTGATGTGAAAAACCATGGGTGGCCCGTTACAGGTGCTAATGATACCGGTGAAGATTTTGGCGGTGCACGTGACCTTGACCATACTTCTGAGAATGTCCAGAAGAACTGTATTAGCTATATGAACTATTTACTGAAAGAACTTCAGTATGATGGTTTCCGTCTGGACATGGTGAAGGGTTACCATCCACAATACACGAAAATGTATAACGAGGCCGTAAAGCCTCAGTTCTGTGTAGGTGAGTACTGGGATGGTACTGACGCCATCAAATGGTGGATAAGTAATACAGGCTGGACTTCTGCAGCCTTCGACTTTCCCCTTAAGTTTAAGCTTAAGAGTGCAATCAGTGATGGCAACTGGTCAGAACTTGATGACAAGAGCATTACGGGAAGCAACGAGTATCAGCGTTATTCCGTAACCTTTATCGATAACCATGACACTTATCGTGATGAAAACGGAGAACGTATGCGTTCTAAGGTGTTGGCTGGTAATGCTGCAATCCTTGCTTTGCCAGGAACACCATGTATCTTCCTCAAGCATTGGAAGCGTTATCCTATTGCTATTGGTAATATGATTTTGGCTCGTAAGGCCGCTGGTGTACACAATCAGAGTAGCATCACTGACCAGTATAAAACAGGTAACGGCTATGTCATAAAGACTTCTGGCACTAAGGGCGATGTCCTTTGCTTGTTGGGTGATGCAACTTATGACACCTCAGGATTTAATCTGATAGCCAGTGGAGAAGGCTTCTCTTTCTATGTTGGCAAGAATGTAACGGTAAGTGGGTTGCGTCAGGGAACAGACAGTAATGGTGAGGTAGTTGAACCAAGAGATATTACGATATATGTTAAGGCAACGGGGAATGGTGCTCCTGCAGCAGAAGATGCTCCTTATCTGTATATGTGGAATGAAAACGGTCAACCTAATGGAGATTGGCCAGGAAAGCAGATGACAGAATATACGGAGATTGACGGACAAACATTCTGGAAACAGACCATTAATGATATTTCTGTCAACATTGTCATTAACAATGGAGTAGATGTGCAGACAAAGGACATTACAGGCCTGACTCACGATAGTTACTTTACTTTCGATGAGAACAACAGTGACAAGGAGACAAACTCTATAGACCTTACCTCACAGTACTACAAAGGTTCTACAGCACCCATTACTTTGCCTTCGTTTGTGAAGCCAATAGAGGGTCATCTCTATGCCTACTTCCGTGGAAATCTTGATTTCGACAGTCCTTATGCATATGCATGGAAGGGAGATAAGGTCTTCACAGGAAGCGGTTGGCCAGGTGTGTCGATGACCAAGGTAGGAACAGATAGCGAAGGTCGTGAGGTTTGGCTTTGGGATGGTGGTCCGCTTGGTGCTGACATGCCACAGTATATTATCTTTAATAATCAGGGCTACCCCCAGACGGCAGACCTCCCATTTGAGAATGGTGGCTATTATAATATGTATGCTGTACTGGGTAATGTGATTATTTCGACAGGAATAAAGAGCATCACACCAACTCTCTCTCAGGGAGAAGGAACATGGTATTCGCTCGATGGCCGTCGTGTGACGACCCCAACAAAGGGTGTCTATATCCAGAATGGTAGAAAGGTGATAGTAAGATAAAGTTAAAGCCCCATGGACTCTATAAGGGTTCATGGGGCTAATAAGGCTATAAGGCACATAAGACAAAAAACGAGATTATTAACAATAAAAACCAAATGATTATGAAGAAAATTTTTACGCTTTTAGTAATGAGTGTGATGGCAGTGGCAGCGCATGCTGACATTACTATTTATGTGAAGGCCGATGTGGCACCGTATCTATATGTATGGAATGGTGCAGATAATGGATCTTGGCCTGGAACTCAGATGACAGAGACAGCAGTAGTGAAGGGGACAACGTTCTGGAAACAGACGTTCTCAAGCACAGGTTTTAACATCATATTTAATAATAATTCAGGCGGTCAAACGAAGGATATTACTGGTATTATCAGCGACCGTTATTTTACATATGATGGAAATTCTACTTTTACTGATGTTACGGAAGATTATGGTGGCGTGATACCTGATGCAACTATTACATCATTACAACTTGCAGGTAATCACACGACCCCCGTGTGGGGCGAAGGTGCTCAGAGTTTTACTCCTGTTGTTGATGGAACATCCTATACAATAACAGTCGATCTTTCTGATGTTACGGTAGAGGATAATATCTGGATTTTCAAACTTATTGCTAATGGTGGAACATGGTTTGGTTATTCAAATGTTACTCTTGATGCCCCCAGTTATGTAGTGCAATCTACTCGTGATTCAAGCGATAATTTTGAATTAGATCTTGAGGCAACGCCAGAACGTAAGTTTACTTTCACCGCTACATGGGGTGGCGGAAAACAAGCAGGTGAGAACTGGTCGTTGAAGATAGAGACTGTTTCTACAGGCATCGCTCCTGTAGTAGCCGTTCCTGCAGAGAAGGTAATCCGTTACGACCTTTCTGGTCGTCGTGTTGACAACAACTTCCGTGGTGTAGTTATTCAGAATGGTAAGAAAGTTCTGGTGAAATAAATCCTTCACGCTACGTGGCAGTAACCCCTCAGTGAGTCACTGCCACGCGCGTACATTTTATATTATTATAAAGAAACTGTTGAATCAAAGTACTCACATAGAATATGGTTGACAAAAAGAAAAAAGAAAAGATTACTGCAATGGAGCGGTTTAAGACTGCGCTAAAGCATAAACAGGAGGTGAAACAGCAGATAATAGCCGAATATGCTGCAAAGGGACAGCATGTGGATGTCGTTTTCTTGTGATGAACCTTTCTTTGGACCATATTAACAGTCAATCACCCTATCAGATTTCCGAGTCGGGGGGAGGATTATTGTTTGAAACAGAAAATGGAGTAATGGAAGATTTTGACAAAACAGCAAAGGAGTTGAATAAGTGACAGATATCTCTTAACAATTGCAGGAAATGACTACCTGCTGATGAACATTTAAACATAAATTTATATAGAACCAAAAAACTAGCGAAAAATGAAAAAACTAATTCTTCTCCTCCTCGTGGTTTTGGGAGGAGTGATGCAAGCGAGTGCTTGGGGAGATTTATATCTTATTTGTAAAGAAAATAACAACTGGGCAAATGGTTCAAATGGAAAATCTGATGCTTTTAAATTTACATGTCTCTCGGAAAATCATTATCGAGCAACTGTTCCTGGGAGCTATATAAAAGAAGGATCATGGTATTTCCGCTTCTATGATAGTTCCAGTAATTCGTGGCAAAATATCAGTCCTGCTTCAAACGAAGCAGATGCGGATGTAACCAGTGACCCAGCCTATACAAACTGGCAGAACAGCAGTGTAAAAGCTTTTTATATTACACAAAATACAGATGCAAAGTACATACATATTTATGTGACTTGGGATACTAGTAATAACCAATGGGAGGTTAGTTCTTCCGTTGTGACGCAACAAACTACCTATAATGTGGCTTTCACCAATCCTAGTAGTTGGTCTACTGTTCATGGTTATGCGTTTCTTGATGGTTTGAAGCTAACAGATAATTGGCCAGGTGAAACTCTTTCTGAGAACAATGGCGTTTACTTCTTCTCATTTAATGGAACAGATAATGCTAGGATAATATTTAATGATGGCGGAAACGGTGATACCCATCAAACATGGACCTTTGTTGTTACCAATAATGCAGTTTATACCTACGATGCAATGGTAGGTGATCAGACTGTTACCATTACTAAAGACTATGGTACATTTGCTTCTCCCTATCCTTTGACTTTCCCTGAAAACGGTGAAATTTATGCCTATAAAGCTACTGAGATTAGTAATAATAAAATGATAATGGAGCGTGTTATTGGTACAGTACCGGCTAAAACAGGTTTGTTCATAGAAAAGAAGACTGCGGGTACAATGACAGTTTCACCTTGTGCGACGGTAGATGTTGATGCTTCTGGTAATTATCTTAAGGCAGGTGGCGTTTCTGTAACATCTGACGATAATACTTATCGTTATGGCTTCCAGAAACAAGCAGCTGGTGTTGGATTCTACAAAATTACAGGATCAGCTATTGAAGTTCCTGCTGATAAGGCATATTTAGAAATTGATGCCAGCAAGGTTGGAAACGCTCCGAGTCTCTCAATAGAGATTGACGGTGAGACCACGGGAATCAAGCTAATCAATTGGGAAGATGTAGATGCTAATAATGATGGTCAGATTTATGACCTTCAGGGACGTCGTGTTTATCAGCCGACAACAGGTATCTATATTAAGAATGGTAAGAAGGTAATTGCTAAATAATAAAGAAGGAGGACAAGAAAATGAAGAAAAATTATATTTGCCCTCAGATCGAGGAAATTAAGCTGAAAGCAAATCAGACTCTTTTGGCAGGTTCAGTTACTGAAGAACCAGAAGATAAGCGTGGCGTCACTATCTTTGGTGGTGATAACTCTTTCAATGAAGATGCAGGCTTTGAATAAATCTGAGTTCTTTAGTTTAATAGAAATAGCTGGCGGTTCCTTGAGATGCAGGTAGTAGAGCTGAAGATGAGCACTCTCATGGCTGGCTCAATAAACAGCACCAGCAATGATGAAGCTTCTGAAGGTAAAGAAGGAAGCCCAATAAACTTCGCTCCAGGTATGGAGTCTGGCTCTGATGACTTAGACTGGTAAGTATAAGGTTCGTAAAACGCCGAAAATAGGAAGCAAAAAGTTGGAAGTGTTAACGTGATTAACCATTTTCACTTTTTGCTCCCTTTTCCCGTTAAAACTGAAATTCCACAGTGTTGATACGGAGTTGACTGGGAGTTGACTGGGAGGAAGATTCTTGTAATTCTTACTGAAAGATTTTGTGGTTTCATGAATAATGCTTATCTTTGCAAAAAATGAATACAATTATCGTTGCAGGCTCAATCGTTTTGATTGCTATTGTCGGAACCATCTATTTAAAGTATCAAGACCGACATGATGAACAGAGTAGTTCTATGTGACTACAATGTGATAGGGAGCCGTTTTTCTATCACATTCTCTTTACAAACTCTGGCAACACTCTCAGATTTCATAGAGTTGTCATCTTGAGTGTGTCAGTTTCCTGTCCATCTTCAGGAAAACTAAAACGATGATATTAACTTAAAACAATTATATTATGAAGAAAATCCTATCAATTTTAACATTGCTCGTCGCCTTTGCTATGCAAGGAGTGGCGGAGGACACCTGGACTGTGGCTGGAACAGCAGCTGCCCTAAACGGGACAGCTAGTTGGGATCCATCCAACCCGGTCAACGACATGACAAGTACAGACGGTGTCAACTATACGCTGACCGTTACCGGATGTACCCTCGAGAAAGGTACACCGTATGCGTTCAAGGTAGCGAAGAATCATGCTTGGGATGAAGCTTATCCTTCCCAAAATAAGACGTTTACAGTAGGTGAAACTGCTGTTTACACCGTGGTTTATTCTTTTAATGCTGATACTAAAGTTGTTGGAGTTGAACCCGCTAAGACGGGTGAGGCAGGCGAAATAACTCATACCTATACAGTTGCTGGTGAGCCAACTTCTTTCTTTGGAGGAACAGATACATGGGATGCTACATTACCAGCTAATGAAATGACAGAGAGTTCTGGTGTCTATACTTGGACTAAGAATAATGTGGAACTTGATGGAACTACTATTAAGTTTAAGGTATGTGTTGATCATGCCTGGGGCACATCATATCCAAGTGATAATTTTGTAATCACAAGTGGGTCTTTTGATGAATACGATGGTACGGGAACCTATGATGTTACAATTACTTTCGATGCTACATCTCATGATGTTAATGCAACAGTGAAGAAAAAGGTTGCAACAAACGCCGAAATTACCTCCGTTGTGTTGAAGCACGAGAAGGATGGTTGGGGTGATGGCTTAACACTGACTGCCGTTTCAGGTGAGACCAATGTATATTCTGGTGTGCTTGATTTAAGTACTGTCACTGATGATTTTTCAATGAAACTTTTTGCTAATGGTTCTTGGGTTGAATCGAGTGATATTACTCTTGCAGATGGAAGTATTCCTGTTAACCTTACAGGTACTAACTATGTATTATCTAATGCTTCTTCTGGATACCAAACATATACTGTAACTGCTACATGGGAGCCAAGTCCAAATGCTGCAAAGGGATGGACTCTGAAGGTAGAGGGTAAGGATGCTCGTGTAGCTACCATTTCTTCTGTTGCCATCAAAGGTGCCTATGCCAGTGATACGGAATGGGCAAATGCTAAGACTCTTCCTCTGACAGGTTCGGAAAATGTCTATACCTCACCTATTGCCATTGATATGTCAACCACCTTGGAAGACTTTGTTTTTGGACTGGTTATTAACGGAACATTTGTGAACTTCACACAGGTAACAATTGATCCCGCAAGTGCTTCGTTGTTAGTGGATGATGGAACGGACCACCATAACATACTGTTCAAGAACTCTACTTCCGGCTATCAGACCTATACTGCTACTGCTACTTGGACACCTGGTCCTGATGCCACGGCTGGTTGGACGCTGAAAGTCACTGGTGTTGACCCTCGTGTCTTAGAGTATTATCTTGTTGGAGAACTGACAGGTGGTTGGCCGGAAAATAATGAAGACCAGACCAAGGATGTTCAGATGACGAAGCAGTCAAATGGTCTTTACACTTACGAAGTTGCAAGTTTTGCTGCTGAGGCTCGGAAATACGAGTATAAGTTACGTGCCAACAAGATTTGGGAGTTGTATGAGTTGCCATCAAGTGGTAATGCCGACTATACCTTCGCTGAACCAGGCAACTACAAGCTGACGTTTACAGCAAATGTTACTGATGCAGAGATTGACGGTGTTGATCCTTATACGCTGAAGTTGGATGCCAAGAAGCTGGAGGAGGTTTCTGATTACTACGTTATCGGTGACAATGGCACAGAGTGGGTAGCTTTGGGCAAGATGGACTATTTTGCTGATATGAAACAATACGACTACACGCTCGATAAAACATGGACGGGTAAGTATTTCGCGATAGCACCAGCATCGGCTCTTAATGCAGATGGAGGTGTTGCTGATTGGAGCAAGGTCCTTCGTCCTAAGACCGATAAAGGCAACTACCTGGTAGAACTTAGAAATTATGATGATAAAGTTGTTACAGGTGGTAATAATGTTTGGGAAAAAGCTGATGATATAACCCAAATAAGTATTACTTATTATTTAAACCAACAACAATTTTCTCTTCATCCTACGTCTGAAGTAACGATAAGCTCTTCTGGGTATGCCACCTATTCGCATAAATATGATTACTTTGTTGGAACTGAAGCAAGCATTGTTAAGGCAGTTAATGGTGGTGAAGCTGAATTAGAAAAGCTGGAATTGGATCTTTATGAAAAGGGCATTCCTGGAGGAACAGGTGTTATTCTTAAGGGTTCACCTTCCAATTATATGATATTTCCTTATGAAAAAAATGATAATAATGAGTATGTTGATGTTAAAGGTAATATGCTGATTGGTAGTGGTAACTCTACGTTCAACCTTAATGCTGATGAATATACCGCTTATCTGTTGCAGACGGTTAACGGTCAGACAGGTTTCCAGAAGTGGAATGGTGATACTACTACTCCATTACCTGCTCACAAGGCGTTCCTGGCTATTCCAAATGTCACTGCTGGTGCTCCTGCATTCATCAGCTTCGGTGGTGGTACTACTGGTATTGAGGCTGCAACATTGTCGCAGCGTGCTGGACAGTACTATACGCTGGACGGCCGCCGTGTGGAGAACCCAACGAAGGGCCTGTATATTATCAATGGCAAGAAAGTCGTGATTAAGTAAATAACAGCCTCTCCAGGCCTTCCTGCAAGGGGAGGCTTTGGAGGAGTTTATGATAAAGTAATTATTAATCTTTAATAATGTAAACAATGAAGAAAGAGTATAAGAATCCAGAGATAGAGGTCATAGCTTTCTCGACCGTAGGGTCGTTGGCTGATTCGCTGCCTATTTTAGAAGGCTCAGGTAGTGCTGGTACGGCACAGTCTCCCCGCCATCATCTGTATGACGATGAAGAGGAGGAAGAAATGGAGGAAAGCATCACTCCTGTTGCAAGAAAGAAGTATTATTAATGATAAAGAAAAACAGCAGCTCCTTGGGGGCTGCTGCTTTTTTTTATTTCTTCATGTCGAAGCCGATGCGTACACCGTCGTATGTCTTGCTGAACTCTCCTAACTGCTTGATGTCGTCGTTACCGCTGATGGCAGCGTATGCCTGGAGTATCGTCAGGAGCTTCTTTGCTTCGAAGAGCAGTGCTATGCCGCCATATTCGCGTTTTGCATAGCAGTTGACGTTGAAGAGGAAGCCTTTTAGTGTAATCTTCGCATTCTCTTCGTCGAAGGTGTAGTTGCCAGTGAATTGTTTTCCCCTGATAGTTGCAGCATATTGTCCCTTGTCATCAAAAGTGATGTAAGTGTTAGATGCAGACAGCCCTACCTTGTCATAATAGGGCTCCAGCTCCTTTTCAATCTTTGTGGCAGCGACCTCGCCACCAGCTTTAGCCAGTAAGTTTTCCGATGTGAAGGCACATCCAGGTCCATTAAAGCGCCATGTTCCGACCAGTCCCTGTGCTGTTACTTTGTCAAGTCCTATCACGCTGGTGAAGACATTTGCTATTGTTCCACCGCTTCCGATGGAGCTCAGGATGGTTCCCAGCTTAGATGAGTCGCACGATACGGTCATGCCTACTGTAGCGAGGCAGAGCAGTGCGAGTACAGTTGTTTTTATTCTCTTCATTGTCTATTGTGTTTTAAAATCGGGTACAAAAGTACGAAAATATGTGGAATATTCAACAAATTAATGTACCTTTGTAGCGAAATTTAAGATATTATGGCATTAAACTATATTTGGATCGCTCTTTTTACTATAGGAGTAATAGTAGGAGTTGTGAAGCTGGTGTTTCTGCAGGACTATGATGCGCTGCCCGAAATGATGGACTCAACGTTCAAGATGTCGAACACCGCCTTTGAGATGACGCTTGGCCTTACCGGTACGCTGACGTTATGGATGGGTATTCTGAAGATTGGTGAGGACAGTGGGCTTGTAGATAAGTTAGCCCGTTTCCTTAGTCCTGTCCTGACGAAGCTATTCCCGGAGATACCCAAGAACCATCCAGCTTTAGGCTCTATCTTCATGAATATCTCTGCCAACATGTTAGGCCTGGATAATGCGGCCACGCCCGTCGGTCTCAAGGCGATGCAGGAGCTGCAGAGTATCAACGAGAAGAAAGATACCGCCTCGAACTCCATGATTATGTTCCTGGTGTTGAACACCAGTGGTCTGACCATTATACCTGTCAGCATCATGGCTTACCGTTCTAAGTTCGGAGCTGCCGACCCTGCCGATGTGTTTATCCCTTTGCTGCTGACCACGATGTGCTCTACGCTGGTCGGCTTGTTGACGGTGTCACTTTATCAGCGTATCAATCTGTTCCAGAAGAACATCCTGATTATGTTAGGCACCATAGCAGCCCTCGTTGCAGGTTTGTTTACGGCCATCTCAGGTATGGAGAGTGAGCAGATGCAGCATTTCTGCCGAATGCTGACGGCTTGTCTGATATTGGGAACCATCTTGTTGTTTATCTATTCCGGTGTTATCAAGAAGCTGAATGTATATAACTCGTTTATCGAGGGAGCCAAGGGTGGTTTTCATGTGGCAGTGAGCCTGATTCCATATTGTGTGGCTATCCTTGCCGCTGTAGGTGTGTTTCGTGCTTCGGGTGCCTTACAGATGGTGCAAGACAGTCTGACGGCATGTGTAGAGTGGTTTGGCCTGAACTCAGATTTCGTGGGTGCTGTTCCTGTTGCACTGATGAAGCCTTTGAATGGTGCTGGTGCCCGTGGTATGATGTTAGAGTGTTTCGAGTCTTTTGGTCCCGACTCTTTTGTGGGCCATTTGGCCAGTGTGTTGCAAGGCAGCACGGATACTACGTTCTATATTCTTGCGATTTATTTTGGTAGTGTGGGAATAAAGAAGTATCGTTATAGCGTGGCTTGTGGCCTGATGGCTGATGCTGCCGGTATGGTGGCTGCTGTGTTCTTCAGCTATTTCTTCTTTGGGTGATTTTCCTGCGGTAGAACAGCAGGACACAGTATGAGGCAATAAATGAGGGCCTTTTGCGTTATTATGAAGTATGCAATGGACCGATAGAATACGTCAGGTGAAGATTATCTTAGTGGTGGCAGCTGTCATTATAGCTGTTGCCTCTTTGCTGGTGTCTCACCTGTTGGTCAGTGACTTGTTGGCTGAAGAACGTGCCAAGATGCAGGTCTGGGCCGATGCCATGCATGCCATCAACGAGGCCGGTCCTGATGATGACATGTCGTTAGCTTTCAGTGTTATCCGTAGTAACAGCACTATTCCAGTGGTGGTGCTGAACAGTAATGGTGAGGTCAACGACTATAGTAATATAGATGTGGCAGGTAAGGACACCGCCTCCATTCTGAAAGCGTTTGGCCAAAGGATGCAACATGCCGGAAACTGCATCCGCATAGACCTTGGTGATTCCATTGACTATGAGTTGGTGTGCTATGATGAGTCGATTATGCTGAAACGTCTTTCCGCTTGGCCATACGTTCAGCTTGGCATCGTGCTTATCTTTGTCGTTGTTGCCATTTTTGCGCTGTTGTCTTCAAAGCGTGCCGAACAAAACAAGGTGTGGGTAGGCTTGTCGAAGGAGACGGCACACCAGTTAGGTACTCCCATCTCCAGTCTGATGGCATGGACGGAGATGTTGAAGGAGAGTTATCCCGATGATGAGATGATTCCAGAGATGTATCAGGACGTGAAACGCTTGGAGCGTATTGCCGAGCGCTTCTCAAAGATTGGCTCGTTGCCAGAGCCTGTAGCCTCGAGTATGACAGATGTTCTGGAGCATGTCATTGTATATATGGACCGTCGTACGTCGAATAAGGTTCAGATTGTTCGTCGGTTTCCTGATCATGAGGTGATAGTGAAGATGAATGCCTCTCTGTTTGAGTGGGTGATAGAGAACCTGTGTAAGAATGCTGTCGATGCTATGGAGGGTTCTGGAACTATCACGCTGACGCTGCTGGAAGAGGGTGACCAGGTGGTTATCGAGGTGGCTGATACGGGTAAGGGTATCAAGAAGAAGGATGTGAAGAATGTCTTTACTCCAGGTTTTACTACGAAGAAACGTGGCTGGGGCCTTGGTTTGTCGTTGGCGCGTCGTATCGTGGAGGAATATCATCATGGGCGTATCTATGTCAAGCAGTCAGAGCTTGGGAAGGGAACCACGTTTAGGATAGAGATGAAGAAAGGCTGATTATCCCTATTGGGTGCACACTTGTCGGAGAAGTGTGCAAAGAGTAGGGACGTTAGTTGTTGATTTTCAAGTAAAAGCAAAAAAATAGTTAATATATCATTCTTAATTCTTAATTTTTTACTAACTTTGCACCCCAAATGAGCGAGTTAGAGAGGTATCAGATAGATTTGAAAGGTCAGAAAGAGGATGTCCGCATGCTTGAGTATGATATTGATGATCGGTTTTTTGCCGCTCTTGACGGTGCAGAGTTGGAACATGGAGCGTTGCATGTGTCGGTGTCTATACGCAAGGCCTCCGGCTTTTTTGAACTCCATTTCCATACAGAAGGTACCGTTGTCGTTTGTTGTGATTTGTGTTTAGACGATATGGATCAGCCGATTAGCAGTGACCATCAGTTAATTGTCAAGCTGGGTGCTGTGTCGGAAACAGACGATGACGAGTTCATTACAGTGTCTGAGGATGCTGGCATTCTCGACCTGTCGTGGTTTATCTACGAGTTTATAGCATTGTCTATCCCCATCAAGCATGTGCATGCACCTGGAAAATGCAACCATGTGATGACCGAGAAGCTCCATGAGCTGTCAGCTGCCCGAAGCAGTGATGAAGCCAATGCTGTAGATCCTCGATGGGAGGCGCTGAGGAGATTAAAGATTAAAGATTAAACATTAAAGATTAAAACATTTATAGAATTATGGCACATCCTAAAAGAAGACAATCAAACACCCGTACTGCAAAACGTCGTACACATGACAAGGCAGTAGCTCCCACACTGGCCGTATGCCCCAACTGTGGCGCTTACTATGTATATCACACGGTATGTCCTACCTGTGGTTACTATCGTGGCAAGGTAGCTGTTGTGAAGGAAGAGGTAGCAGAATAATTGACAATTGATAATTGATAATTGACAATTAACATTGGAAAAAAAGATTAATGCGATAATCACCGGTGTTGGTGGCTACGTGCCAGACTATGTCCTTAATAATGAGGAATTGTCTCGCATGGTAGATACCAACGACGAGTGGATTACGACACGTGTAGGCATCAAGGAGCGTCGTATCCTGACCGAGGAAGGTTTAGGTACGAGCTATATGGCTCGTAAGGCAGCAAAGCAGCTGCTTCAGAAGACCGGCACTGACCCCGACAGCATAGATGCCATCATCGTCACCACCTCGACGGCGGATTATAAGTTTCCTTCTACAGCCAGCATCGTGCTGGGTAAGCTTGGTTTGAAGAATGCTTTTGCGTTTGATTTCTGGGCTGCTTGCTGTGGATTTCTCTATACGCTCGATGTGGCATCGACGATGATTCAGAGTGGTCGTTACAAGAAGATCATCGTGATAGGAGCAGACAAGATGTCATCGGTCGTTGACTATAAAGACCGTGCTACCTGTCCGTTGTTCGGTGATGGTGCTGCCGCTGTATTGGTTGAGGGTACCGAAGAGGAGAATCTTGGTCTGATAGATTCCTATCTCCGTGCCGACGGTAAGGGGCTTCCTTTCCTTCATCTGAAAGCCGGTGGTTCCGTCAGTCCCGCCAGTCACTTTACTGTTGATCATCGTTTGCACTACCTTTATCAAGAGGGTCGTACGGTGTTCCGTTATGCTGTAACGAACATGAGCGATGACTGTGCTTTGATAGCCGAGCGTAATGGTCTGAATAAGGACAATATCCAATGGGTCGTTCCTCATCAGGCGAATATGCGTATCATAGAGGCTGTAGCCAAGCGTCTGGATGTCCCTATGGATAAGGTGATGGTAAATATCGAGCATTTTGGTAACACCTCTGCCGCTACTATCCCCTTGGCTCTTTGGGAGAACGAGCATCTGCTGAAGAAAGGTGACAACATGTTGTTCACCGCTTTTGGTGCCGGTTTCGTTCACGGTGCCTGTTATTATCGATGGGCGTATGACTCATAAAGCAGGATTTGTAAACATTGTTGGTAATCCCAATGTAGGTAAAAGTACGCTCATGAACCAGTTGGTTGGTGAGCGTATTTCAATTGCGACGTTTAAGGCTCAGACGACGCGTCATCGTATTATGGGCATCGTGAATACCCCTGACATGCAGATTGTGTTCAGTGACACTCCAGGTGTCCTGAAGCCAAACTATAAGCTTCAGGAGTCGATGCTTGCTTTCTCGGAGTCAGCCTTACAGGACGCCGATGTGTTGCTTTACGTGACTGACGTGATAGAAGATCCCGAGAAGAATCGGGACTTCTTGGAGAAGGTACAGAAGATGACCATACCTGTGATACTGCTTATCAACAAGATAGATGAGCTTGGGGCTAATGGGGCTAATGGGGCCAATGGGGCCAATGGGGCCAATGGGGCTCAACAATTGCTGGCAGCAATTGTTGAGAAGTGGCACACGCTGCTGCCCAATGCGGAGATACTGCCTATCTCAGCCAAGAACAAGTTTGGCGTTGATATGCTGTTGAAGCGTATTCAAGAGCTGTTGCCCGAGAGTCCGGCTTATTTCGATAAGGATCAGTTGACCGACAAGCCTGCACGTTTCTTCGTCAGCGAGATTATCCGTGAGAAGATCCTGCTGTATTACGACAAGGAGATTCCCTATGCCGTTGAGGTACGTGTGGAGCGTTTTAAGGAGACGGAGAAGAAGATTCATATCAATGCCGTCATCTATGTGGAGCGTGAGAGTCAGAAGGGCATCATCATTGGTCACCAGGGCGTGGCGTTAAAGAAAGTCGCCACAGAAGCCCGTAAGGCATTGGAGAAGTTCTTCGACAAGACCATCTACTTAGAGACTTTTGTCAAGGTAGATAAGGACTGGCGTTCGTCACAGAAGGAGTTAGATTCGTTTGGTTATAATCCCGAGTAGTGATATGAAGAAGTTATTGCTTTGTTTGTTTGTCATGATAGGCTATCAGGCAAGCATGGTTGCCTCGACTTGTGATGGTTGGCAGCCCGTGAGTGTAGAGAAGGCCGCCGCCTTTGTTGAGAATTTCTACAAATCCATGTCGATAGACAACGGCAGGTGGGATGATGCTGTCCTTGAGCGCTATCTGGCACCTTCCGTGCTACAGTTGCTTGCCGACTCCGCAGCCAATTACGATGATGTGAAGTATGCATCCTGGCTGTTGTCGGGTACAGACGATAGTGAGATGATCAAACCCTCTTCAGAGAACCATGCTCCCATTGCGATGGTCGATGGCCGTATAGCAAAGCAGTTAGGCGTATATTACTGGGGCGACAGCTGGCTTAATGCCACTCAGACGCTTTACTTCACCGTCATGAGCAAGGGTGATCGTCTGTATATCACCCGTGTTGACAACATGAACGGTGCTGCAGCAGCAGATGTGTGGCATCAGTATGAACTGCGTGAGGAAGGGCGTGAGATTGATGCAACGATAGCAGCAGAAGAAGCGGCCTTACAGGAGTTTGAAGGCAATATCGGTCCTTTCGCTATTACCTTTTTCATGAATCCTGCATCGTTCGATGTAGGCGAAACCATAGGCAACTATTACTATAACGACCGTCCGAACTCAGTGTTCTCACTGGTGTTGGTAGAGAATGAAGCCGTCAATGCCAGTGGCTCCATGCATATCGTGCTGAAGGAATATACGGCAAACGGCAATCATACCGGTACGTTCGACGGTCAGTATGAGGCACGTGGCGGAGGTTACGAAGGAACCTTTACTACGTCGAAAGGAAAGAAGTATCATTTTGAACTGATGGAGAAATAATAATTATGGCAAACTTAGTAGCGATAGTAGGACGCCCCAATGTGGGCAAATCGACCCTGTTCAATCGTCTGACCAATAGTCGTCAGGCTATTGTCAGTGATGAGGCCGGCACGACTCGTGACCGTCAGTACGGCAAGTGTGAATGGAATGGTCGTGAGTTCTCGGTTGTCGATACCGGCGGTTGGGTGGTCAATAGTGACGATATCTTTGAGGAAGAGATACGTAAGCAGGTTATTGTCGCTACAGAGGAAGCTGATCTGGTGCTGTTTCTTGTTGACATCAAGAACGGTCTGACCGATTGGGACATGGATGTAGCCAATATCCTTCGTCGTGCCAAGCTTCCTGTTGTATTGGTTGCCAATAAGGCAGATGACGGTAAGAACCTGTACGACCAGTACGAGTTCTATAAGTTAGGCTTAGGCGACCCCTTCTGCATCAGTGCAGCCACTGGTTCCGGTACTGGTGACCTGTTGGACTATGTAGTGTCCAAGCTGAAGACCGATGAGGCCGACGATATAGACGACGGTATTCCCCGTTTTGCCGTAGTAGGCAGGCCCAATGCCGGCAAGTCGAGCATCATCAATGCCTTTATAGGTGAGGAGCGGAATATCGTGACGGAGATTGCCGGTACGACCCGTGACTCCATCTACACGAAGTACGACAAGTTCGGTTTCGACTTCTATCTGGTAGATACTGCAGGTATTCGCCGTAAGAACAAGGTTACTGAGGATTTGGAGTTCTACTCCGTCATGCGTAGCATCCGTGCCATTGAGAACAGTGACGTGTGTATCCTGATGCTTGATGCCACTCGAGGCATAGAGTCGCAGGACATGAACATCTTCCAGCTCATACAGAAGAACAACAAGTCGTTGGTGGTTGTCGTCAATAAGTGGGATTTGGTAGAAGACAAGTCTCAGGAGGTTATTACGACTTTCGAGTCAGCCATTCGTAACCGTATGGCTCCATTTGTTGACTTCCCCATCATCTTTGCTTCCGCATTGACGAAACAGCGTATCTTCAAGGTCTTGGAGACAGCCAAGCAGGTATATCTGAACCGTAAGGCCAAGATAGGAACGTCGAAGCTGAACGAGGTGATGCTGCCTATTATTGAGATGACTCCTCCTCCCTCTATCAAGGGCAAGTATATCAAGATTAAGTATGTGAGTCAGGTTCCTGACACGCAGATACCCACGTTTGTGTTCTATGCCAACCTGCCTCAGTATGTCAAGGAGCCTTACAAGCGTTTCCTTGAGAACAAACTCCGTGAGAACTGGACGTTGACCGGCACTCCTATTAACGTTTTTGTCAGGCAGAAATAATGGGGCTAATGGGGCTAATGAGGCTAATAGGGCTAATGAGGCCAATGGGGCTAATGAGGCCAATGAGGCTAATGAGGCTAATAGGGCTGATAGGGCTGATAGGGCTGATGAGCCTTATGGGGTGTCGCGGGGTGACTGCCGAGGAGCAGGCCTCGCTGGCAGCCAAGGGCTACTACGAGCACTTGGTGGCAGGTGAGTATGATGCCTATTTAGAGGGTGTGAGTGGTTTGTCTTCTGCTTCAGCCGACTATCGCCAGCAGCTCCGTCTTGGTACCGAGCAATACATGAAGCGTGTTGAGGCGCTGCACCAAGGCATCAAGACCGTTGAGGTGTCTTCTGCACGTACAGACAGCACGCTGCATTGTATCTATGTATTTCTGACGCTTGGTTTCGGTGACAATACGAAGGAGGAGATTTGCGTCCCCATGGTCGAACAGGCCGGTGTCTATCAGATGCGTTAATGCCCTGTTTTTGTTTAGGCTCTTATTTTCTTTCGTGCTCCAGTACAACGCTACGCATGTTTTTCAGCAGGTCGCTGGCAAAGATGAAGTCCGTGAGTCGTTGATTGGTGGAGTGCATGATGTCTCCTGACACTCCCTGCCATTCCTTACGTCCTTCGTAAATGAAGATGATGTTCTCGCCAATACCCATTACCGAGTTCATGTCGTGCGTGTTGATGATGGTTGTCATGTTGTATTCCTGAGTGATGGAATGCAGCAGCTCGTCAATCACAAGCGACGTCTTTGGGTCCAGTCCTGAGTTCGGCTCATCACAGAAGAGGTATTGTGGGTTCAGTGATATAGCCCTTGCTATAGCTACGCGTTTCTGCATGCCACCGCTGATTTCTCCAGGATATTTCTCCTCTGCTCCCATCAGGTTGACACGTTCCAGACATTCCTTTGCCCTTTTGGTACGTTCGCGTAGCGTCATGGAAGAGAACATGTCCAATGGGAACATCACGTTCTCCAGTACTGTCATGGAGTCGAACAGGGCAGCACTCTGGAAGATCATACCCATCTCACGGCGCATCATCACCTTTTCTTTCTTCGACATGGCAACGAAGTCACGTCCGTCGTACAGCACCTTTCCGCTGGTAGGTGTAAGCAGTCCCACGAGGTTCTTCATCAGTACGGTCTTTCCGCTACCACTCTGACCGATGATCAGGTTGGTCTTTCCGTTCTCAAATGTCGTGCTGATGTCTTTCAGCACGTCTTTGTCCTCGAAGCTCTTGTATAAGTTCTTTACCTCAATCATGATAGTAGCTTTGTTAGGAAGACATCAGAGAAAAGAATCAGCACGCTCGATGTAACGACGGCATCGGTCGATGCCTTACCTACATTCACCGAACCACCTTCGACCGTATAGCCGAAGAAGCTTGGCACGCTGGAAATGATAAAAGCGAAGAAGGTGCTCTTGATGATACTCATCCATACGAACCACGGCACGAAGGAGTGCTGTATGCCCAGTGTGAGGTCGTCAGGTGGCAGAATGTGTCCTATGTATGCTGTTGCATACGCGCCCAGTATGCCTGTTGCCGATGAGAAGATGACGAGGAAAGGCATGATGGTCATCATTCCGAGGATTTTAGGCAGTATGAGGAAACATGCAGAGTTGACACCCATGATGTCGAGTGC
>Ga0247610_10003048_pt1 | contig 18777 bp, 19 predicted proteins | sample 174DNAGHGhighgp2_FD_193483 | JGI IMG/M metagenome (GOLD analysis project Ga0247610, IMG submission 193483) | Sheep rumen microbial communities from Palmerston North, Manawatu-Wanganui, New Zealand - 1742 DNA GHGhigh gp2 | ecosystem: Host-associated > Mammals > Digestive system > Stomach > Rumen...
TGTTTGCAAGGATTGGTTCTTGCAACAATCGTCTAACAATACTGCTGATTGAATTAGCAAAACTAAATAAATCACACATATGATTCACATCAATGAAGAAGTGGCGCGTTGCTTGCTATGTGCAGACGCCCCCTGCGGTCAAAAGGTCGCGCGCGCATTACGCGCTTTACGGTTTGACAACTTGTGGACGGCATCCGAGTTGTTTCAGGAACTGAACGAAGAAGAGTTACTGGCTGCCGAGAAGGCTTGTATCCACTACGACAAGCCTATCCGCATTTCTGAATTGGCAAAAGCTGTGCCAACTAAACCTGCTACTCCGAATCTGCCGAGTTTGGAACTCAATTTCTGCGACATGGTTTGCGAGAACCCGTTCTTCCTGGCCTCTTCGGCTATTTGTACAAACTACGAAATGGTTGCGCGTGCGCTAGAGGCAGGTTGGGCCGGTGTGTTCTACAAGACAATTTGCAAACAGGACATCCGTGAGGTGAGCCCTCGTTTTGACGCTGTCCGCAAAGAAGGAACACCGTTTGTAGGTTTCCGTAATATGGAGCAGTTAAGCGAAAATCCCTATACGGAGGATTTTGATATCCTCCACCGGTTGAAACTCAACTATCCATCAAAGATAATCGTCGCCTCTATCATGGGACAAACTGAAGAAGAATGGATTGAACTGGCTAAAATGGCTGAAGACGCCGGATGTGACGCGGTTGAACTCAATTTCTCCTGTCCGCAAATGCGTTTGACCGGTTTGGGGTCAGATATAGGTCAAAACCCCGAACTGATTCTTTTCTATACTTCGTTTGTCAAAGAGGCGGTGAAGATTCCTGTTATTCCTAAGATGACACCGAATATTATGTCAATGACTTCTCCTTCGTTGGCTTGTTTCTACGCCGGTGCTTCGGGGATCAGCGCCATCAATACGATTAAATCCATTACCATGAGCCATGACGCGGAGGTGAGTGAGAAAAAGACGGTAAGCGGTTATTCGGGCAAGGCGGTCAAACCGATTGCGCTCAGGATGATTTATGAGATGACGGGTAATCCGCTCCTGCACAAGGCCGGTATCGAGAAACACATGGATATCAGCGGAATTGGAGGTATTGAAACTTGGCGCGACGCGCTTGAGTTTATCCAACTCGGCTGCCGTAACGTACAGGTATGTACTGCGGTTATGCAATACGGATATCGTATCATTGATGACCTTATCCTTGGTCTCAAACATTACATGGCGGAGCGAGGTATTGTTGAACTGAAGAAACTGGTGGGTGAGGAACTGAAAAATATCGTTTTGCCATCCGATTTGGACCGTGACACGATGGTATTCCCGAAGATAGACCGTGACAAATGCATCGGCTGTGGACGTTGTTATATATCATGTGCTGACGGAGGGCACCAGGCTATCACTTTCGGGGAGGACAGAAAACCCCGCATCGTCGGTACAAAGTGCGTAGGATGTCATTTGTGTCGTCTCGTCTGCCCCACCGGTGCTATCGGACAAGCGAAACGTATGCCCAAACCGCAGAAATCCGATAGATGAAACGATACAAGGCCATATTCCTGGACTGGGATGACACGATCGGAGACTGGCAACAGGCAGAATATTTGGCATTAAAAGACATCTATGAGGCCTGTCATCTGCAAGAACTGTATCCGGTTTTCGAAAACTATATAGAGGCATATAAACCTTATAACTTAGAGTTATGGGGAAAATATGGTAGGGGGGATGTCAGCAAAGAGTATCTGCATTTTGAGCGTTTCTACCGTCCTCTGCTTCCGGAAAAAGGTTCCACACTCGATGGGCGTAGCAAGGAAGAGATGGCGCGTTGGATAGGAAAGGAGTTTCTCCGGCTGACAAACCAATATTTCCGTTTGCTGCCGGAGGCGGACCGTGTAGTGCGTTATCTCGCCGCCAAGTACCCGCTGACGATTATCAGTAACGGCTTCAAGGAAGTCCAGTACTACAAGTTTGCCCATTCCGGATTGCAGGACTGCCTGACCCACACACTCATAAGCGACGAGATTGGCATAAACAAACCTCTCCCCGGAATCTTTCATATAGCTCTGGAGCGCAACGGTGTGAAGGCCGAAGAAACCGTCATGATCGGAGACAGTTACTCTTCCGATATAGCCGGGGCTAAAAATGCCGGAATTGACCAGATATGGTTGCACGAAGGAGACACGGAGGAAACCGCTACATATATTGTACCCGGATTGGTGGAGGTGATGAACATATTATAATTTGAAAAAAAACAAACAATATCCGTTGAATAAACCCGCAAATGGGAACGTCCATTATCTGTACTAAAAAGAACAATGAATACTATCTTTATTGTACTTCCCATTCTGACATTGTTGATGTTTAACTTGGGATTAACGCTTAAACCACAGGATTTCAAACTGATAGCCAAACGTCCTAAACCGGTCATTGCCGGACTCTTGGGGCAAATAGTCTTGTTGCCGCTTATTGCATGGGGAATAGTGAATATTCCCTTCTTTCAGTTATCTCCTTTATTCATCATCGGTATTATGCTCGTTGCGTGTAGTCCCGGAGGCAGTTCCAGTAATGTGTTTTCGATGTTGGCGAAAGGCGATGTTGCTTTGTCTGTGACGTTGACCGCGTGTAGCAGTATTATCACGCTATTTACCTTGCCGATGATTATGGCTTGGGTGACTGCCGGAGTAGGCGAAACCGTGGATATCCATTTGCCGGTAGGGAATCTGTTGATACAGAATATTGTGTTGATGGTTGTTCCTATTGCGACTGGTTTCGTGGTCAGTATTTTTCGGGAGAAAGCGGCTGAAAAGATTCACAATGTGCTAAAACGTATCGCTATGCCGGCTTTGGTGTTGCTGGTGACGGTGTTCTTCTTTCAGCACAAACAGACAATCATAACGGAGTTCTCGTCGCTCGGATTGACGATGACGGTGTTGATTCTGGCATGTGCCGGTAGCGGAGCGTTGATGGCATGGGCGCTGAGGCTGACAAGAAAAGAGCGACGCACGCTGGTGATTGAGATCGGTATGCAGAACGCCGCACAAGCGATTACTATCGCATGCAGTCCGCTGATCTTTAATAATGAAATAATGGCTGTTCCGGCTATCATATACGCACTAATGATGAATATCATCTTGCTCGCATATGTGGGCATAACCAAATTTCAAAAGTGAATAGTTGGCAATTGTGCTTATAACTGGTTTATAGGAAATTGAATATGAAAATAGTTATAATCGGAGCGGGGAATGTAGGGACAAACCTGCACCATGTGTTGGAGTTGAAAGGCATCAAGGCAGATTTGGTACATGCAAGAGAGTTTATGAATGGTCAGTTGGATGACCAAGCGGTAAATAACCCGGCGGTAAATATCATTATATATACTGTTGCGGACAATGCTTTGGAGGATGTGGTGGCAAAAGTGCATGCACCGAAAGCTCTTCACATCCATACTTCCGGGACCATGCCGATAGATGTGTTCGGCGATGACAAACCGCATGCCGGGGTGCTGTATTTCTTCCAAAGTTTCAGCAAATCGCACTTGATTGACGACTGGAGTGGGATCCCCTGTTTCTACGAGGGTAGGGACATTGACGATGTGTCTGCTATCTATTCCTTGGCACAATGCCTTACCAACCGTATCTATGAGGCGGACAGGCATGACCGTGAAAGGCTGCATATAGCGGGTGTTTTTGCCAACAACTATACTAATCTCATGTATCGCATGGCGGCTGAAGTACTCAAAGATACACATATCCCGTTCGAGGCGCTGCTCCCCCTTATAGACCAAACAGCGGCAAAGGTGCATTCCATGAGTCCCAAAGAGGCACAAACGGGACCTGCAGTACGCGGTGACGGTGAGGTGATCTTACACCATTCGGAAATACTGAATCAAATGGATGACCGTGAGTTCTTCGCTTCAGACTTGGAATACGTCTATATCAACATGGCGCACATTATTCTTAATGCGCAGAAACCCCAAGAAGAGCAGGTATCCATTAGTGAGATATTAGGGAAAGCGCTCGAAGAGTCAAACGGGACAGAGCAAAATCGTCCAACTCTTGCCAGGAGACGCAGAAGGCGTCTTTAATTTCCGGCAGCTGCGACACCTTATGAATAATAAATCGCGCGTGGATACGCTGGTGTGAGAGCACGTGCGTGAGAGAAAGGGCGCATTGAGGATTGTCCGACGGCGCTTTTTCATATTCCTGACAAGGAAATTCGTACAAATGATACCATATATCTTTGTCCTCACGTCGTCTAATGAGCGTATAAACATCTTTTATATAGACATGATAATCAAACCACCGTTCACGCACTTTCGGTCTCGGCTTGCGGACGGGCAACAGGTCAGCAGTTCCGTGGGCATAGGCTGCGCAATAATTCTGTAACGGACAATTAATGCAGTTGTCTCCTAAGTTCGGAGTGCACTGCAATGCCCCGAATTCCATAATGGCGGAATTGAATAACCGGGCATTTTCTCGGTCAAGCAATTCTTCTAAACGACTGTGAAACAGTTTTTTGCCTGCCGAGGTGTCGAAAACCTCATCAATATCCATCAGTCGGGCTATCACTCGATATACATTGCCGTCCATCGCTGCGTAGGGCTGGTTATAGGCAAAAGACGCTATCGCTCCGGCTGTATAATCGCCTATTCCAGGAAGTGAACGGATTTCTTCAAAAGTTTTCGGAAAACAGAACGTATCTTGCTGACCACTCTCGACTTTTGATTTCTGGCTTTCAATAATCTGCTTAGCTGCTTTGTGGAGATTACGCGCCCTGCTATAATACCCTAATCCTTGCCATTCTCGCAGTACGTCCGATTCGTCGGCGGCGGCAAGTTCTTCTATCTTGGGCCATCGAGATATAAATCGTACATAGTATTCTATCCCCTGAGCAACACGGGTCTGTTGGAGGATGATTTCGCTCAACCAGATATAGTAGGCGTTTTCCGTCTCACGCCAGGGGAGAACTCGATGGTGAATTTCGTACCACTCATATAAACGTTTATAGAATAAGCTGTTGACCATTTTTTTGCACTTTTTAGAGCCCAAATTCGTAAAATCGGCGCAAAATTACAAAAAAATACACAAATTTGCAATTTTTTTGCCAAAAAACTTTTGTATTTCAATTATTTATAGTAACTTTGCACGCTTTTTTGATTTTTAACATTAAAATTTTACGAATATGACAAAAGCTGAACTTATTAACGAACTCGCTATCACGACGGGTTATGACAAGAAATCTATCACGGTTATTGTTGAGGGTTTCATGGAGAATGTAAAGAACAACGTTGCCAACGGAGAGAATGTTTATCTCCGTGGTTTTGGTAGTTTCGTTACTAAAACACGCGCTGCTAAGGTGGCACGCAATATCAGTCAGAAATCTTCGATTTATGTTCCGGAGCACAAAATCCCGTATTTCAAACCCGCTAAGGAATTTGCCGCTGAGGTTCGCAAATAATTGAATAAGAAAACATTACAGTATAACTTTTTAATTAATTTACATTATGCCAAACGGAAAGAAGCATAAGAGACACAAGATGTCAACGCACAAACGTAAAAAACGTCTGCGTAAGAATCGTCATAAACATAAGTAATTGACGGTAGTTTTGCTTTGTGGCGCTCAACTTGCCCAAGTGTGGGCAAGCAGCCGCAAGGCTTTTTTTGTTACATTAACACCCTTTTAAGTATGAAAAGCGAACTGATTGTGGACGTACAGCCGCATGAAATCGCTATTGCGCTGACGGAGGATGACCGATTGCAGGAAGTAGCACGCGAAAAACGGGACGAAGATAATTTCGCGGTGGGAAACATTTATTACGGTCGGGTCAAAAAGGTTATGCCGGCGCTTAATGCGGTTTTCGTCGATGTAGGTCATGAGAAAGAAGCTTTTCTGCATTATTTGGATTTAGGTTCTCAGTTTCGTACGCTGCAATCGTATGTTACTAAAGCCGTCTCGGACAGAAGACGCATGCCTTCCATGACAAGGACACAGCGACTTCCGGAGGTCGGGAAAAATGGACAAATAGCGGATATACTCAAGGTCGGAGACCCTATTCTGGTTCAGGTGTCTAAAGAACCCATTAACACCAAAGGACCGAGACTCACCGCGGAAATCTCCATTGCCGGACGTAATATTGTCTTGATCCCTTTCGCCGACGGCGTTATGGTCTCGCAGAAAATAAAACGTGAGTCGGAACGACAGAGGCTCAAACAATTAATGTTGTCTATCAAACCTAATGGCTTCGGTATCATCGTTCGTACGGTCGCCGAAGACAAAAGAGCGGCTGAGTTGGACAATGAATTAAGACTACTCGTTGAGCGATGGGAGCAAACAGTGAAAACACTACAGCAACGCGAACCCGTATCACTCGTCACGGAAGAAATGGGACGTACGATCGGTATCATTCGCGATCTGCTCACACCTGATTTCACGTCTATTCAGATTAATGACCGGGAAATTTACGACGAAGTACGGCATTATTTGAAACTAATCGCTCCTGAAAGCGCCAAAATTGTCAAACTCTATCAGGACACACAACCTATTTTCGACCACTTTGACATTACCCGTAGAATGAAAACGGGACTCGGCAGAACAGTCGGTTTTAAGCATGGGGGATACCTTATTATCGACAAAACCGAAGCACTGTTCTCCATAGACGTCAATTCCGGCAGCAAGAAAATTTATGAGGACCAAGAGGAAAATGCTTTCCAGTTTAACATGCTCGCTGCGGACGAACTGGTTCACCAACTGAGATTGCGAGATATCGGAGGTATCATCATCGTCGATTTCATCGACATGGACTCCAAAGAGCATCAACAACAGTTATATGATTATGTCCGCAAACTCATGGAGCGCGATCGAGCTAAACACAATGTGCTACCGCTCAGCAAGTTCGGACTTATGCAAATAACAAGGCAGAGAGTGCGGCCGGCTGTGGAAGTGGAGGTAATGGAAACATGCCCCACATGTATGGGAAAAGGAAAAATCCAATCATCTATCCTCTTTACCGATCAGCTCGCCGAACAGATTGAGCGCGTCTGCGAAGAGCACGGGAGAGGACTGCAGTTACATTTGCACCCTTATATCTACGCGTACGTAAGTAGGGGATGGTTCTTCTCGCTCAAAGCACAGTGGATACGCAAATATGGCATCAAAGTGGTGGAAAATCAGTCACTTGGAATGCTCGAAACAAGATTTTACGACAAGGACGGTAATGTCCTATCGCATGCAGAAAAGCAAGAAAAATAGAGAAGTGCCCCGCACTTCTCTATTTTAATTCTCAATTCTCAACTCTCAATTCTCAATTCTCAATTCTCAACTCTCAATTCTCCTCCTCTTCCCCGGGGATGTATTTTTTTAGTGCGCGTGCAACTCCTGTCGTCCAGTTGTTAATCAAGTCGCTGTCCATCTGAAGACCGCTAATCATCTTGACTACCTGATCGATTGGCATTCCATATCGCAATACGCCGGAGATAAGTTTGGCGTAGTTCCAGTACTCGCGGTCGAACTTGTAACTCAATCCCTCTACGGTGGTCTTGAAACCGCGGGTGTTGACAAACTGGAAATCATAGCGGTGATGACCATCCTCTTTGGTCACTTTGATGATTTTGCCCTTGGTGACGGACTTCGGCAGCGCTATCCCCATTTCGTCATCCGCTAATCCGGTAAAGATCTCATAGGGACGACCATTCAAAAGACCCACAAACGCAATCCATTTGTCTTTCTGATTTTGAAAACGTACGACGTCGCATTCCAACTCCGACGGTCGCTTAAGCATTGTGTTCTCTGTATTATTTTCCATATCTCTTATTCTCTAATTCTCTAATTCTCTCATTCCCTCACTCACTTATCGTTATTTTCGCGGAGCAACTCGTCTCTCCCGAACTGTTTTTCTGCTGATATTGTACGCCGTCCGGAGTGACAAGATAGAATGTTTGCAATTCTTCTCCAAGCATGGCTTCTTTCTGGTAATTGATATCCAGACGTACTTTTTTGCCATAATAATCCGGCAGGTAGGCATCCGTCATCGCTTGGAGGTAGCGGCAACTATTACAATGACCGTTGTAATCGATGTCCGAATATACCACTTTGTGAGGAACCATTCCCGTTGGCTCAGGAATAGTGGTCATCCGTACGCGAGGTATATTGAGTACTTCGCCGTCAACGCAATTATCGAACATCGAATGGTCGAACAGGTTTGTAATCTCACGTTTGGATAACTCCAGTATGGCCCACACACTCTTGCATTGACCGATTAATCTCCATTCCCCGTTTCTTGCGTCTTTTGAATAAATCCGGAAATCACGGGTGCTCAACATATGTGCGTTGCATTCTATCCATGTCTCAAAACGCACACGCTCGCAGTGTGTAGGGAACTCGTACATTTCTATCGACATACGTGTCAGAATCCATGTCAAGCCCATTGGATGGAGACGTGCTATGCCGAAATCCAACTCATCTGCCACAGTACCTGCTACTTCTAACAAATAGTTCTCTAAATTGAACAGACGCAAACGTTTTGCGTTATCTACTTCCTGATACTTGATCGTGTATTCGAATGAGTATTTCATGATTTTGACTTTCTACTTCTGTCTTCTGTCTTTTATCTTTTATCTTTCTACATTATCGCGCTGCAAAATTACTGCTTTTTTTTGAATTATGCAAATAAATTCGCCAATTCTTCTAAAAAAATCTATCTTAGTAAAAATATAATAGTCCGAATTTCTCGGATTAAACGGAAAAATAACATCCAACATCCAACCGCCAATAGCCAATAGCCAACAGCTAAAAGCCAATAGCTAAAAGCCAATAGCTAACCGCCAACCGCCAATAGCCAATAGCCAATAGCTAACAACCAACCGCCAAAGTTCAAAAAACATCCGTAGAATCCGTACTCAAAAAATGTTCCAAATCCCCGCCGAGACCGGAACGACCTTTTAACGACCTTTTAACGACCTTTTGTCCTGCTTTTATTCTGCCTCAAATGTCTCATTTCTCTCTCCCTCCTTTCCCCTCCCCATCTCTCCCCTCGTCCTGCGTTGTCCTACCAATCGTCTGTGTTCTTGGCGGCACGCAGCGTGAAAGGCGGAATGACCTCGGAGCAGACATATGCCAATATTTCTCCTCGCCGCGCAATCATCAATGACGGCGACGATGATGACTATGGAGATGATGATCTGCGTCCGCAAGATCCGAATGATCCTTTCCACACACCGATGGGAAACATTCTTGCACTCCTCATGCTCGTTCTTGCGGTATTCTACATTGCAGGCAAATTCCTGTTGAAGAAATCAATAAAATCAATATTACTATCCTGCCCAGTTACTTCTGTCCAGGGAACGGTAAGAAATAGCCTCTAACATGTGGTTCTTTTGAATATTCTCTGACCCCTCCAAATCGGCTATCGTGCGTGCGACCTTTAATATACGATCGTATGCGCGTGCGGAGAAACCTAACTTGGTCATCGTGAACTCTAACAATTTGTCGCTTTCTGTATCTAAAGCGCAGTACTGACGAACCATCTTGGCATTCATCATAGCGTTGCAATGAACGAGTTTGCTGTTCTTAAAACGCTCATTCTGAATAGCTCGGGCTCTCAATACGCGTTCGCGCATTATTGCAGAAGACTCACCCGGCTGGCTGTCTCTTAGTTGCTCGTACGGAACCGCTTCTATCTCACATTGGATATCTATTCGGTCCAGTAGCGGACCGCTGATTTTACTCATATACCGGTGTACTTGTGCCGGTGTGCAGGTACACGGATGTGCCGGATTATTCTCTCCATAATGCCCGCAAGGACAGGGGTTCATCGCCGCCACCAGCATAAAAGAAGCAGGATAATCGACAGTCTCTTTGGCTCGCGCCACAGTAATATGCCGATCCTCCAACGGTTGCCGCATGACTTCCAACGCAGAACGCTTGTATTCAGGTAGTTCATCGAGAAAGAGTACGCCGTTATGCGCTAATGAAATCTCTCCCGGATGAGGGTTCTGTCCGCCGCCAACGAGTGCCGTGTCGGTTATCGTGTGATGAGGCGAACGGAAAGGACGTTGCACGATAAGCGAACTGCTGACTCCTTTCTTCTTGTTGGTTAGACCCATGACCGAGTGAATCTTGGTTGTTTCCAATGCCTCTTCCAGCGTCAAAGGGGGAAGAATGGTCGGAATGCGTTTGGCAATCATCGATTTGCCGGCTCCCGGAGGACCTACCATAATCATGTTATGACCACCGGCAGCTGCAATCTCCACGGCTCGCCGTACTTTGTACTGACCGCGTACATCCGAAAAATCGACATCTGTCGGGAATGCCAATTCATCAAATAATTGCTGCGTGTCAACCCTTGTCGGTTCAAACTTGTCCTCCGGATTTAACTCGTCTTTTTGTTCGCCGTTCAAGAACCGAATAACCTCCTGCAAATTCTTCAATCCATATACTTCAAGTCCTTCCACCACAGCAGCTTCTTCAGCATTTACTGCTGGTAGGATAAGTCCCTTAAACCCCTCTCGTTTGGCGCAAAGAGCGATCGGCAGAGCTCCGCGAATAGGCTGCAATGAGCCGTCCAGCGATAATTCGCCAACTAACATATAGTGCTCTAACTCCCTGGATTTCATCTTCTCGCCTCCTGCCAACATACCGATTGCTAAAGGTAAGTCGAACGCGGAACCTTCTTTTTTGATGTCCGCGGGAGCCATGTTGATGGTAAAGGCTCGATGCAACGTCTCTAATCCGTTGACTGTCAGCGCTGCCATAATTCGTTCGTGCGACTCTTTGACAGCATTATCCGGCAAGCCCACCAGCGTAAACTCAAAGCCGGGTACTGAGTGTACTTCGATCGTCACTTTGACGGCATCGATGCCAACAGGAGTGGCACTATATATCTTGATTAACATGTTGACGGTTGCTTATTGGTTATACCTGCTCTCTATCTCCTCCCAGTTGATGATTTGCCAAAGAGCCTGCAAATGAGCCGCACGACGATTGCGATAATCGATATAATAGGCATGCTCCCAAACATCCATCGTCAATAGAGGTTTTAAACCTTTGGTAACGGGATTGCCGGCATTGGATTCTTGAGTGATGACGAGTTTGCCGTCTTTGTCTGATGAGAGCCAAACCCAACCGGAACCGAAGAGTGTCACTCCTTTCTGCTCGAACTCTGCTTTGAAAGCCTCAAACGAACCAAAATCGCGATTGATAGCTTCGAGGATAGTTCCTTTCGGCTTATGGTTGTTTGCTGCTGTCGAAGAGAACTGCAGAAAATATAGGTTGTGGTTCAAAATCTGCCCGGCGTTGTTGAAGATTGCGCCTTGCGATTTGGCTACAATCTGCTCCAAAGGCATGTTCTCATATTCTGTTCCTACAACCAACTTGTTGAGGTTGTCAACATAAGTCTGTAAGTGTTTGCCGTGGTGATACTCAATCGTTTCCTGACTGATTACCGGCTCCAATGCGTTCGGAGCATACGGCAGGGCGATAAGGGAAAAAAGAAGAGTCATCATAATGTTTAATGACTTAATGAATTAAAGATTTGCGAATTGACGATCAATAATTTTCTGCCAACAGCTGGAAATACGCTTGTGCGTGGTGGCAAACAGGGCACTCTTCCGGCGCTGCCTTGCCCACTACTATATGTCCGCAGTTGGAACATTGCCAAATACAATCTCCTTCGCGAGAGAAAACAACCTTGTCCTCAATGTTCTTCAGCAACTTGCGGTAACGCTCCTCGTGGTGTTTCTCAATAGCGCCGACTTGCTCGAATTTCTCTGCTATTTCGTCAAATCCCTCTGCACGGGCTTCCGCAGCCATGCGCGAATACATGTCCGTCCACTCCGCATTCTCACCGGCTGCCGCATCGGCGAGATTCGTCGCAGTGTCGCTGATCTTACCTCCGTTCAGATATTTATACCAGAGCTCTGCATGCTCTTTCTCATTGGCTGCTGTCTCCTCAAAAATCTTGCTAATCTGCACATAACCATCCTTTTTGGCCTTCGAGGCAAAATAGGTGTATTTGTTACGTGCCATCGACTCTCCGGCAAAAGCCTCCATGAGGTTCTTCTCGGTCTTTGTTCCTTTTAATTCTTTCATACGTGTAATGTGTTTGTGAGTTGATTTTATATATGGTATTTATTTTGCGCGAATTTTAAATTCCGGCACAAAGATATAAAAAATAATTTAATTATGCAAGGATTTTCTGCAAAATTCACTATTTTTGCACTTTTCTTCTCATATATTTGTATATATGATTTTTTTTTCGTACCTTTGCATGCTCATTTTGTAGACTGCTTTTTTGTGCACTTACGAATACGCGCGAAAATAAGTGACAGAAATGGACAAAACAACCATCCATATGGTTCCCGAACCCCGCAAAAAGGAACTCGTTAATGCCACCTACGGCATCATCGGTTGCATGCAACAGGGGCATAATCAACTCGGACCGGGGGTGCCCGAATACATTTATCAGGAAGCACTGGCTATGGAACTCGCAGCTAACGGCTTTACGGCGCATAAGGAGTTGCAGTTTTATCCTACTTTCCGCGGAAAACCAATGGATGCCTACATTAAAATGGATATGGTGGTAGAGTCATCGGTGGGGAATGACATCATCGAGTGCAAAGCACTCACGCAGTTGACCGAACGTGAACACTACCAGATATTCGGCTACTTGCGTGCCACCGGTTGGCCTATCGCGATACTCGTCAACTTTGGTGCCAGCCTACGTACACAGATAGAACGATTTTATAACGATAATAACACCATCGTGGTGTTTTAAAAAGAAAGGAAATAAATCAAAAACTTGGAATCTACAGTGAGTTAGTATTAATGAAAAAGTTATTACACCGTACGCTGAGAATGTTTTTGATTTACAAACAAAACAGAAAATTTATAAAAGAATGGCAACAGCAATAGAATTCAATCACGTATCCAAACAATACCGCCTCGGCTTGGTGAGTACCAAGACCCTGAGCCACGATATCCGCCGCTGGTGGCTTACCAGCGTTAGAGGCAAAGAAGATCCCTATCTCAAGATAGGCGAAACCAACGACCGCGCCACCAAAGGTAACTCCGAGTACGTATGGGCGCTGCGCGATATCGACTTCAAGGTCGAGCAAGGCGACGTCGTCGGCATCATCGGCAAGAACGGCGCCGGCAAATCTACACTTCTTAAACTCCTGAGCCGCGTCACAGGCCCCACGACCGGCACTATCCGTGCCCATGGCCGTATAGGCTCTCTTTTGGAGGTCGGCACAGGTTTCCATGGCGAGATGACAGGTCGTGAGAATATCTTCATGAATGGTGCTATCCTCGGCATGTCCCGCGCGGAGATACAATCCAAACTGGATGAGATCATCGATTTCAGCGGCTGCGAACGGTATATCGACACGCCGGTCAAACGGTACTCGTCGGGTATGACGGTGCGACTGGGTTTCGCGGTGGCAGCGTTCTTGGAGCCGGAGATATTGGTGGTGGATGAAGTGCTCGCCGTAGGCGATGCGGAGTTCCAAAAGAAAGCGATAGGCAAGATGAAAGACGTCTCCCAAGGCCAAGGCCGAACAGTCCTTTTCGTTAGTCATAATATGGCAAGTGTTAAGAACTTATGTAAGACAGGAATATTGCTGGAGAATGGAATGGTTAAGTCGATGGGAGGTGTTAACCAGATTGTAGAGGAATACCTTCGAGACAATATCGATTCTTATAGTGCAGATGGCACGTGGACATTAGACAATGCTCCCGGCAAGGGTGGTATTAAGGTGACGCGTTGTGCCGTGGAATATGAAGGAGCAGAGATTACGGCAGATAAACCGTTTGACTTGGTTTATGAGTTTTATTGTGATCAAGACAACCTCACCGTTGGTCTTAATCCTCATGTATTCAATCAGCAAGATTTGTGTATCTTTAATATCGGTTCCGGCTATCACGACTTTTCCAAGGGCAAGCATAAAGTTGTATTTCATGTACCTGCAGGATTGTTTTGCCCAGGTTCCTATCGAGTTGATAACTTGTTTTATTCACGTGCTTCGGAGTACTTCTTTCATTACAACGCTCATACGTTTGTAGTAGAGAATAGTGGTAAACGTGATTTTACAAACTATAATGGCGTGATTTATCCCTCGATGATTAAGGCAGAGTTTGTTAAATAATATAGTACAAGAATGAGAATTGTCCACGAAATAGAATCCATTCTTCCCCCCAAATGGGTAGAGCAATGGCGCTTCATAAAGCACTATGTGCGAATGCAAGCTCAGTATCGAAGGGTAATTAAGCGTCTCCAAACAAAAGAGACTCCTATTCGCGTGTTGTTCTTTGCTTTAGATCCAAGCGCTTGGAAGTACGAATCGGTGTATCGTTTGATGGAAAAGGATTCTCGTTTTGAACCCATCGTGCTTGTTTGTCCAATCGATAACCAAGGCGAAGAACAAAAATATCGTAAGCTCAAATCCTGCTATGAATACTTTATGACGAATAACTATCATGTGCAATCATCCTACGATGAGGTATCGCAAACATTCCTCGATGCGCATGATTTGAAGCCAGACATAATCTTCTATACCAATCCATATCCTTCATTGATAGATAATCGGTACTATATCTATCGGTTTGATAATGTGCTGACATGCTATTGCAACTACACCTATAATAGTATCCCATTTAAGTTCAGTTGTGCATTAGATTTCCATCAACTCATTTGGCGTTATTATACAGAGAACGAAGATAATTTAGCTTTGGTTAAGCGGTTCTATAATGCTCGAAATTGTCGCGTGACCGGTTTCCCGATGATAGATGTTTTTCGCAATCATCAAGTGAAATCATGGCCGTGGAAATTAAAAGAGAAGAAACTCAAACGCGTTATTTGGGCTCCTCATCACACAATAGAAGGCAATACGGATGATATCGCATTGTCCACTTTCCTTTTGTATTATGATACCATGCTCAAAATAGCAGAGCAATATAAAGACCGAATACAATTTGCATTTAAGCCTCATCCGATACTACAAAGCGCGATGTACAAACATCCGAATTGGGGTAAGGAACGTACAGATGCGTATTTCGCTAAATGGGCAAATGGAGAGAATACAACCTATATCAGTGGCGATTATGCAGACTTGTTCTGCACCTCCGATGCGATGATTCATGATTGTGCATCGTTTATCATCGAATATATGTATGTCAATAAACCATGCATGATTTTGGATGACGGAGGAAGACTTCCTCAATGCAATGTTACAGCGACTAATGCATATCATTGTCATTACAAAGGGACATCCGAAAAGGACATCTATGATTTTATAGATCGAGTAGTTTTAGGTGGACAAGACGAACGTCGTGATATGCGCCAAGCCTTTTATAATAATTATTTGTTGCCACCATACGGAGACTCCGTAGCGCAGAATATAGTAGATGATATAACTCAAGCCATTTGGGACAATAAGTAATATTCTAGTAAAAAATGTAGATTTGAGCAGATGATATCAGTCTTAGTTTGTACATATAACCAAGAAAAGTACCTATCACAAGCAATAGAGTCTGTGCTGAAGCAAAAGTGCGATGAGCCATTAGAGATACTGATAGGCGATGATTGCAGTACGGATGGTACAGGAAAGATAGCCGATGAGTATCAGAGTCGTTTCCCTGATAAGGTGCGAGTTATACGTCCGGAAAAAAACGGAGGTGCGACTCTAAATGGGTTGCGGTTGATAAAGGAAGCAAAGGGCGAGTTCCTTTCTATCTGCGACGGAGATGATTATTGGCTGGGGGAAGATCATTTGCAAAAACAAATTGATATATTTCGCACTATGCCAAGTGTGGGAATGGTTTGCGCGAAAGCGAAACGCTTTATACAATCCAAAGGCGACTATGAGGGTACATTAGGCTACGCGGGAGCGGAAGACTTGATGACTATGCTTCGAGACAACAAAGATGTAGCAGCGCCAACAATCGCTTTCCGTACGGAGTTGATGAGACAATGTATAGACGATAGCCAATGGTATATAGACAATAATTATTTCTACGATACGATAGAAGCTTATTGGTTTGCGTACAATAGCCGCATTAAGTTCATAGACGAGGAACTGGCTGCGTATCGGATATTGTCTAATAGCGAAGGTCATGCCTCAACTCCGGAAAAAGAAGCAGAGCAAGCGAGACGTTATTTTGCAGTAAAATGGCACTTTATTCTCACGCATCCGGATATATGCGGAGAAGATGTATATGAACTATTGATGCAGGATTATGATGCTCGTACTAAATATATCGCAGGTATATCGTCCCAAAAAGTGCGTAATTCAAAAGCATATAGGTTTGGCAATTTGATAATAAACCCATTTAGGAAATTTATAAACAAAGGGTAATATGAAATCGAATAAATCGACAATAAATGACTGCAAAATAATAGACATGCGGAAAATTCACGACGTGCGTGGTAATTTGACTCCCATCGAGGGGGGAGTCGATATCCCGTTTGAAATCAAGCGTATCTACTATCTCTATGATGTACCAAGTGGCGAGAGTCGAGGCGCGCACGCGCACAAAGAACTGCAGCAACTGATTATTGCTGCTAATGGTTCGTTTACTATCACACTGGATGACGGAAAGAATAAGAAATCGTTTACGCTCAATCGCCCTTATCAGGGATTGTATGTCGTTCCGGGTATTTGGCGTGATTTGGATGATTTCTCTTCCGGAGCTGTCCTCCTCTGCCTTGCCAGTGAACATTATAAGGCAGAGGACTACATCCGCGATTATGAGGAGTTTTTGAGGTATAAAAAATCATAATTATTTGCATAATCCAAAGATTTTTACTATCTTTGCACGCTGAATAGATATAATATCCCAACATAAGAACAATAAACTAATCCAATGAATAGGTTCGATTTTGATCTCAATAGGCTATCTGAATACAGAGAGGATAATCGTTTGGAGGTAAAGAAAGCCTCTGGAGGACTTCCGCATAGTTTGTGGGAGACCTATTCTTCATTCGCGAATTCGGATGGTGGACTTATTGTGCTTGGTGTGGAGGAAGATAAGAATCATCAATTACATATTGTTGGTGTATCCAACCCGGAAGAACTGATTCGTGATTTTTGGAACACGATTAATAACCAGCAAAAAATCAGTCTCAATATCCTAACAGATGAGATGATTTGTGCTCATCGTGTAGAGGATAAAACTATCATTGTCATTGAAGTGCCCCGTGCCGAACGAGAGATGCGTCCAGTATATGTAGGTACAGATCCTATCAAAGGCACCTATCGCAGAAATAACGAAGGAGATTTCCATTGTACGCGCGAGCAAGTTTCTGCTTATTTTCGAGATGCTTCACCAGTGAGTGTGGACACAAGAACTCTTAAAGAGATGGATTTTTCGGTTTTTGACATGGATACGGTTCGTGATTATCGAACTCGTTTCATGCAATTGCATCCGAACCATCCTTGGAACAACCTGCAAGATGATGTGTTCCTGCGACGGATAGGAGCGGTAGGCGTGTCGCAGGAAGACCATAAAATTCACCCAACAGTGGCAGGTTTGTTAATGTTTGGTTTTGAATATGAGATAGTACGTGAGTGCCCTGGATATTTCTTGGATTATCAGGAGCATTTCGATGACACAATGCGTTGGACTCATCGTACGACATCTAATTCGGGAGACTGGAGTGGAAATTTATTTGATTTCTATTTCCGTGTTATTTCTCGATTGCTCAGCGACTTAAATATTCCGTTTGTACTCAATGGTATTACGCGAGTCGATAATACAGAGTTGCATACGGCTTTGCGAGAAGCGATGTTGAATACTTTGGTTCATGCTGATTATTATGGTCGTCAAGGAACAATTATTCTTCGTTCACCTATAATGATATCGTTCTCTAATCCGGGCGATATGAGAATTAGCTTTAAAACTGCTGTAGGAGGTGGGGTGTCTGACCCTCGAAATGCAACGCTGATGAAAATGTTTAGTCTCATCGGAATTGGAGACAGGGCAGGAATGGGAATTCCTGATTTGATAGATATTTGGCAACGACTGACAGGCTATTCTCCGATTTATGTGTCGCAGTTCTCGCCCAATAGAGTTACTCTTTCTCTGCAAATTAAATCAATCGGTGATAAATCGGCGACAAATACTACGGAAAAGGACGCTGGTATCAAGGAAAAAAGTTCACAGAAAAGTTCACAGAAAAGTTCACAGAAAAGTTCACAGAAAGTGATAGAGTTAATATCGGTTGATGATAAGATAACGACTCAAGAAATGGCTGATAAATTAAAGATCTCGCGTCGTGCGGTGGCAAAGACTATTGCAAAATTGCAGTCATCAGGCATCCTCCGCCGAGTCGGCCCGGATAAAGGCGGCCATTGGGAAATAATCACCACCGACCGATGAACGGGAGAAGAGCGAGAGAGAGCGTGTGCGTTGACATGTGTGAGCAAGAAGAAAAAGAACGATTAATATGTCATTTGTTGAAAAGATTAAAAATATGGTAAGGAAAAAGAGTACAGAAGAAGTTGCTCGACCTAGAACGGAGGTAATTTATCCCCGTTATTTAAGTACGGCTCCGCATGGAGAGGATTTGTACGAAGGAAAGTCTCAGGAGAAGATAAAAGATGCGATTGAGCAATATATACTCAACACAGATAATCCCTACATTGAATTATCCGAGTCTAAGTTGCCACGTCTTATTGGCTTAGAAGGGAAATGGGGATCAGGTAAATCCAATGTCATAAAGATGTTGGAGAACGATTCGGCGCTCAATGAGAATTATATTTTCTTTACTTATGACGCATGGGGTAATC
>Ga0247610_10003049_pt1 | contig 18774 bp, 13 predicted proteins | sample 174DNAGHGhighgp2_FD_193483 | JGI IMG/M metagenome (GOLD analysis project Ga0247610, IMG submission 193483) | Sheep rumen microbial communities from Palmerston North, Manawatu-Wanganui, New Zealand - 1742 DNA GHGhigh gp2 | ecosystem: Host-associated > Mammals > Digestive system > Stomach > Rumen...
CCCAAATCAACGAGTTTTGTGTTTTGGCTCACATCGAGCGATGTCAACTGGTTACCCATACAATAAAGGAGTTCCAGATTTGTCAATGCCGATACATTAATCGAAGTCAGGTTATTATTGTAGCAATGCAGATACTTCAATGCCGTGAAGTGCTCCACACCCGTCAGGTCTGAGATGCCCAGTTCATTAACCAGCATCAATGTCGTAGTAGCTAACTCCTCTTCGCTCAGATAGCCATCCTGATCATCATCGTACCTACGTGCCTTCAGCGCTGTGCGGAACTTCTCGTCCGGGAAGTTAGTAGCATCGATAGCAATACCGGGAGAACTGCCGCCATAGACCTCCCATGTGTATGCGGAAGAATTATTATTGTAATATACCGTCCAACCCTTAGCATTGGCTTTCCCCACCTGTACAGAGGTTATTACGTTCCCTTCGTATGGAGAATAAGGGTTCACTGCATACATCTTTCCTTCGGTGACCGTCGGCAACTTGTCAACTAAGTTCTTCATTGCCTCACCCTTTATATTGTTGACATAGATGAGCAACGAAGTCAGATTAGGACACGTTGCAGGAAGCTGCAACTCTGTCAGCTTACAATTGCTCAGATCTACTTTCTGCAGCTTGGTGCACGCGGAAAGATTGACAGACTCCAGATTTGGACTCGATGCTCCCTCGACTATTTCCAGTTTCGTATTCTTCGACAGGTTGAGTGAAGTAAAATCATTCTGTCCGAAACTGATATACTCCAACAATGGCAGCATGGATACATCAAGCGTTGTCAGCTTGCATTTCGTACAGTCCAAAGAGGTCAGCTTCGTGTTGTTCGACAAGTCCAGCGTACCTATCGGGGTTCCAAAGGCATGCAGATAGTCCAGTTCCGTCAGGTTGCTCAAGTCAATGGATGTAATTCCATCATTAAAATAGAAGTCCAGGAATGTCAGTTTGTTGTTATGCGACACGTCTAACGACGTCAGCTTGTTGTTCCCCAAATTGAGGTTCGTCAGGCCTGGCAGCATGGTCACATCAATGGCATGAAGCTTACAATCATACAAATCCAATTTCTCCAACTTCGTATTTGCAGAGAGGTCGATACCCATACTCAAATCATTGGAACGACAATTCAACTCCTTCAATTCCGTAAAAATTTCTATTCCTGTCAAGTCCTTGACATTTTCAATACCAGCAGCAGAGAAATTTATTTTAGTGACTGCCGTCGCTTCATCTTCACCCAAGAATCCGTCACTATTGAAGTCAAAATAACTTTTTACATAAGTCCTGAAATTCACATCGGGGAAGATATCATCGATGGAACGGGTCTTGATGACCACCTCTTCCTTAGTAAACGTCGAACCATCAGTGGTCAATCCACCTACAGAATAATTGGTTCCATCAATATTGACATTGATGGTCTTGAAATAAACGCCTTTCGGAGCTGCATAATAGCAGTTTTCCAACATGATTTTTTCACACCAGTTGATGGAGCCATAGTTTCTATCACCAGCAGTTCCTTTTGCTATCACATTGGCATTATCGATTGTCAGATACTTAAAACAATGTTTATTCCATCCATCTCCACTAATACCGGCACCATCAGTTCCTGTAGCGGTTAGCTTACAATCTTTGACAAGAAGGCTTGATGTAGGATAATTGACATATAAACCTTGTTTTCCTTGACATGTCAGTGTTCCCTTTCCGTCTTCACTTGTAATCACCAAATCTCCTGAACTCTGATAATAGAAAGCAACATAGTCGGAAGACTTGATGACATTGTTGCCCTTCAGCATCACTCGGACGTCACCGTTTCCTGTTATTAAAAAGGAATCTCCGAAGTCATTAATGCTAATGGAAACATTGTCGAGCGTCACCGTTTTAGTGGTTTTGTCCCATGTGACGGTTCCACTCATAATAGAACTGTTGTCTGTAGTGGTATAGGTTTTAGAGTCACTATTAGTCTCAATAACAACTTTTGTTGCAAACGTCTGCAGACTTATGACACAGAGCCCGATCAATAGCAAAAAAATTTTCTTATTCATAAGCGTTTCATTTATGGTTAGTTTTCTGGTGACAAAGATAATAAGATTTTGTCAAACCACCAAACAATAGGACAAAAAAGAAATGTACCAACATTGTAACACGTTAAAAAACATAAACAACCATCTTATTATCAGAAAGTTTCTTACCTTTGCACCCAAAACAAACAAAAACTATCTACAAGGTAAAAAGCGATGAAAATCATTCAAACAATCTGTTCAGCATTGCTGCTGACATGCCTGGCCACAACGGCAGAGGCACAAGACTACGACAAGTACTACCAAAACATGCCCGTTGAAATGCAGAAAGTGACGGCGCCAGTTATTCCTGACAACACACTGAAACTGACTGAAGTGGGAGGTGTAGGTGACGGCTTGACGCTGAATACCGATGCTTTTAAGAAGGGTATCAGTAAACTGACGGAACTGGGAGGCGGACATCTGGTAGTGCCTGCTGGTGTGTGGCTGACAGGACCCATCATGCTCAAGAGCAACATTGACCTGCACTTAGACAAGAACGCCATCATCCTCTTCTCACCAGACAAGAGCCTCTTTGTCAGTCCTGACGGCGACAGCGACCGCTGCTACCCTGGCATCCGTGCCTCTAAGCAGAAGAACATCTCGATTACCGGCGAGGGTATCATCGACGGCAATGGTGCACAGTGGCGACCAGTAAAGCGCGACAAGGTAAGCACCGTAGAATGGAATGCTTTCCAGGAGATTGGCGGTGTAGAGCGTCAGGAAGGCAAGCTGTGGTATCCCTGGGACGTACGTGCAGGCTATCCCAACATTGCCGACACACCAGAAGACCAGGAGAAGAAACGTGCTGACCTCATTCGCGTGACTGACTGCGAGAGTGTGCTTATACAGGGTGTGACCGTACAAAACTCACCACGTTTCCACGTTCATCCCTGCAATTCCAAGAATGTCATTGTTGACGGTGTGACCGTACGCTGCCCATGGAATGCCCAAAATGGTGATGCCATCGACTTCTCGGATGTGAACATCGGTCTGATTGTTAACTGTACGGTAGATGCCGGCGACGACGGACTCTGCATGAAGAGTGGTAAGAACAAGCCCAACTCACCAGCCAATGGCTGTGCAGACATCCTGATTGAGCAGAACACCGTCTTTCATGCTCACGGCGGTTTTGTCATCGGTAGTGAGAGCATTCAGGGCATGAAGCGCATCGTCGTGCGTGACAACCGTTTCAGTGGCACCGACACTGGTTTGCGTTTCAAGAGCAATATCGGTCGTGGAGGACGTTGCGAGAATGTGTTTATCTACAACATTGTCATGAACGACATCAAGGACGAGGCTATCGTCTTCCAGTGCGACTACATGGACCGTCCTGCCGGACGTGACAACCCAGACTTTGTACGCCCTGCCAATCTGAAGAATGTGCCAGAGTTCCAGGACATACATATTAATAATGTGACATGCTACGGCTGTGCTACTGCCATCAAGGCCAAGGGAACCACCGAGGCACGTTGCGTCTATGGCATCGACATTACCAACTCTACTATAATATATAATAAGAATGCAACAGACATCGACGATGCCACAGCACAGCTGAAGCTCACCGATGTCCGTATGGTGGAAAACAAAAAGAACTAATTGTTTGCAGCGTCAAGCAGCAACTCGCTCAGCGTGGGGTGGATGTGAACCATGTTTCGCAACTGCTCCACGCTGGTGTTTCTACACATCAGGGCACTGACTTCCTGCACCAAGTCAGCAGCATGGGCACCAAAGGCATGACAACCCACTATCTGACCGTCAGCGTCAGACAACAGCTTCAGAATGCCATCCGTCTGTCCCATGGCAAGTGCCTTACCATTAGCACGCCAGAACGCCTTGCCACAGTGATAAGCCATGCCACGCTCCTTGCAGTCATCTTCACTTAGTCCTACGCAGGCAGCTTCGGGTTCAGTGAAGATAGCAGCCGGCATGATGTCGAAGCGGATGTCGTCCTCATGTCCAACGATATGGTTGACCACATGCAGAGCCTGCATCTCTGCGGCATGCGCCAGCATCTGACGGCCATTGACGTCACCGATAGCATAGATGCTGGTTGCTACAGAGTCACAACTTACGCAACGGTAGTCATTATCAACGGGAATGTTTCCTCGCTCGTCAAGCGTAATGCCGGCAGCCACTACGTTCAGTCCCTCGGTATTGGCCTGGCGACCAGTAGCAATGAGTATCACGTCTGCATCGATGTCCTGTAATGTCTGAACGGCTGTCTTCATGCGGAACGTAATGCCACGCTTCTCTAAGAGTTTACGCAGGCGCTTGGCCACGTCACTATCAACCATCGGCAAGCACTCCTTCAGGAACTCAATGACCGTCACCTCTGTGCCGAAACGCTGGAACACACTGGCAAACTCCATGCCAATGACTCCTGCACCAATGATGCACAGACGCTTTGGCTGGGTAGCCATCTGCAGCAGTTCAGTACTGGTCACCACACGTGGGTCATGCTCGGCCATCAGTGCAGCAGGCATCTTTGCCTTACTACCTGTGGCAATGATGATGTTCTTGGCAACGATGGATTCGTCGCCCACAGTGACAACACGCTCACCCGTGAACGATGCATGGCCACGCACAAGGGTAATGCCGGGAGCCTTCATCAGCATCTCCACACCACCACGCAACTGAGCAACCACCGCTTGCTGACGCTCAAAAGCCTCAGCAAACGTGGCACTATGGACGTAAGTCTTCGTAGGAATGCACCCCCTGTTAAGGCACGTGCCTCCTACTTCGTCCTGCTCAACGATGACAACTTGCAAGCCTTGTTTGGCTGCGTATTCGGCAGCACGGTATCCTCCAGGACCAGCTCCGATAATAAGAAGATCTGTCTCAATCATGTATCATCTGCCAATAAGTTACCACAGGATGACGGGCAGCCTCCACATCATCAACACGACTGATGGGTGTGGTATGTGGAGCCGTCTTCACCATGTCAGGACACTCCTTTGCCTCCTCGGCTATCTGACGCATCACACTGATAAAGCCATCTAACGTCTCTTTCGACTCATTCTCTGTCGGCTCCACCATCAACGACTCATGGAACAGCAACGGGAAGTAAATGGTTGGGGCATGATAGCCATAATCCAGCAGACGCTTCGCAACATCCATCGTCGTAACGCCTGTCGATTTATCTCTCAGACCGTCGAACACAAACTCGTGCATGCATGGTCCTGTGATGGGCAGCTCATACACATCTTTTAATTGTTCCTTCACATAGTTGGCATTCAGCGTAGCAAGCGGTCCTACATGCTTCACCTGGTCGCGACCAAGAGAAAGAATATAGGCATAGGCACGCATCTCGACAGCAAAATTACCGTCATAAGGCGACACTTCAGGGAACAGGTGTTCCAGACCCTTGCGTACACCCACAGGACCACTGCCGGGACCACCTCCGCCATGAGGTGTGGAGAATGTCTTATGCAGGTTGATGTGCATCACGTCGAAGCCCATATCGCCAGGACGACAGACGCCCAGCATGGGATTCAGGTTCGCACCATCGTAATACATCAGTGCACCAGCCTTGTGTACCATCTCGGCTATTTCAGGAATATGACGTTCAAAAAGACCCAACGTATTCGGATTGGTCATCATCATGGCTGCTACCTCTGAGCCTTGTTCCTGTAGTATTTTCTCCAGGTCGTCAATGTTTACCGTACCGTCATAGTACGACTTCACCTCGATGATGTCGAGTCCACAGACAGCCGCAGAAGCCGGATTAGTACCATGTGCGGAGTCGGGCACAATAACTTTTGTACGCTGCAAGTCACCATGTTCCTCGTGATAACGACGAATCACCATCAGTCCTGTCAGCTCGCCATGTGCACCAGCAAAGGGTTTCAGCGTGAAGTCCGCCATACCAGTCAAGGCACAGAGTGAGCGCTTCAGCAATGTTGTGACAGCCTGAGCACCCTTTGTGGTCTCTTTGGGCTGCAACGGATGCAAGTACTGGAACTGAGGCATCGCTGCCACTTCCTCGTTCAACTTCGGATTATACTTCATGGTACATGAACCCAAGGGATAGAACCCGTTATCAACGCCAAAGTTATTGGCAGACAGATTGGTATAATGACGTACCACCGTCAGCTCATCACACTCGGGCAACGGAGCAGCCTCCTGGCGCTGCATAACAGCTGGCAGCTCGTGATGCCCAAACCTGTTCTTGGGCAAAGAATAGCCCTGACGACCCTCCTTGGAGAGTTCGAAAATCAAGTTTCCGTATAGTTTATTGTTCATATCAGTGCTATTAATTGGTCTATCTCTTCTTTTGTACGTTTCTCTGTAACGGCAAACATCACCACGTCATCAGATACTTTAATGCCACCAAAGATGCCATGGTCGAGCCAACGCTGCTGCAAGGCATCCAGATTACCGTCGTAGCGCACGCAGAACTCATTAAAGAAGGGCTGCTCATAAGCTAACGTGAAATGTCCGGTAGCCAACAGTTGCTCACAAAGATAATGGGCACCGTCATACGATAACTGAGCCGCCTCACGAAGTCCTTGCTTACCCATCAACGACAGATAAACAGTAACGAACAAGGCCATCAGACTCTGGTTCGAACAGATGTTCGACGTTGCTTTCTGACGACGGATATGCTGCTCTCGGGCCTGCAGCGTGAGGACAAAGGCACGCTGGGGCTCACGTCCGGAGTCAGCATTAGGCATGTCGTGTGTCATGCCGACGATGCGGCCCGGCATCTTACGGATGAGTTTCTCCGTACAGCACATATAACCGACATAAGGTCCGCCAAACTGCATGGGAATACCTAACGACTGAGCATCACCAACGGCAATATCAGCCCCCCACTCGCCCGGCGTCTTCAACAGTGCCAGGTCAAAGGCCACGCTATTCATCACGAAGAGTGACTTCGCCTCATGACAAGCATCAGCAAAACCGGTATAGTCCTCTATCACACCATAGCGGTTAGGTTGCTGAACAAGCACACCTGCCACACCGCCTTCCTTCAACAGTGCCTCAAGGTTTCCCTTCGAGGTCACTCCCTCTTCAGCAGGAATGTTCACTACTTCGATTTGCTGGAAATGAGCATACTGGCGTACCACACGCTGCGTCTTCTCATCTACAGTGTCGCTCATCAGGAACCGACGCTGCTTCTTGCCAGCAGCAACAGCCATCAGCATGGCTTCTGCAGTAGCTGTCGTGCCATCATACATGGAAGCATTCGAGATATCCATGCCTGTCAGGGCGGTCATCATCGACTGGTACTCAAAGATATAGTGCAGCGTGCCTTGTGATATCTCTGCCTGATACGGCGTGTAGCTCGTCAGGAACTCCGAACGACTCAACAGGTTAGGAATAGCTGCCGGGGTGTAATGGTCATAGACACCAGCACCTGCAAAGCATACCAACTGACGGTTCTGCGTACCTAACTGCTCGAACAGCTGGCGCACCTCCATCTCGCTCATGCTCTCAGGCAACTCATAGTCACCACGAAAACGTATCTGTTCAGGAATGTCAGCATACAGCTCGTCAATATCGTTGACGCCTGCTGCCTGCAACATCTCCTTCAAGTCGCTCTCGGTATGGGGAAAATACTTGTAGCTCATGCGCAGAACTCTTCGTAGGCCTTGGCATCCATCAGACTGTCAAGCTCACTCTTATCTGACAGCTCCACCTTGATAATCCAGTTCTCGAAAGCATCCTTGTTCAGCAGCTCCGGCTCATCCTCCAATGCTTCGTTCACTTCAACAACGGTACCACTGACTGGCGAAATCAAGTCACTGGCTGCCTTGACACTCTCAACAGCACCAAACTCCTCGCCGGCTGTTACCTCGTCATCTACCTCGGGCATATCAACATATACCACGTTACCTAACTGACTCTGTGCATAGTCGGTAATACCAACATAGCCGTAATCACCTTCTACTCTGATAAATTCGTGTGACTCCGAGTAGCAGAGTCCTTCTAATACTTTTGCCATAATATCTAATCTTAATGTTTAATCTTTAATTTTTAATGTTTAATCTTTAATCTTTAATCTTTCTTGTAGTGTTTCTCGTAAAAACGTTTCTTCACCACAATAGCAGGGAAGGTCTTCTTGCGTACCTGAACCTTGAGTTCGGTGCCTTGCTGTGCACAAGCAGTGTCGATGAGTGCCATGCAGACGCTCTTGCCTGTCGATATAGAACGGTAACCGGTAGTCACCTCGCCTACGACTTGCTCTCCCTGTAACACCTGACAGCCGTGACGAGCAATAGCTTTGTCCTGCAATTCCAAACCAACCAGTTTCTTTTGCGTACCCTCAGCCTTCTGCTTGGCCAATGCTTCACGACCGATGAACTCAGGTTTGTCGAGTTTGACAAACATGCTCAGGCCTGCCATTACTGGAGATATGTCCTCAGACAATTCGTCACCATACAGGGGCAAGCCGACTTCGAAACGCAAGGTGTCACGACAGCCAAGACCACAAGGCTGAACACCGGCAGCCATCAGTTTGTCCCAGCAGTTACGAATGAATGCCTTGTCGCCATAGATCTCGAAGCCATCCTCACCCGTATATCCGGTACGACTGACAATGATGGGAGCATCGGTAACAACAGGATTGGGCAATTCCTTAAACGTGTAGAACGTCAGTTCACGACAAGGAAGACTCAGCACCTCCTCCATCGTTCGCTCTGCCTCGGGGCCTTGTACTGCCAACTGTCCGAAGGCATCGGCATCCCAAGGACAGATACGTGCGTTCCAACCGTTCAGGTTCTCTCTCAGCCACGCTATGTCTTTGTCAATGTTGGCAGCGTTGATTACCAGTGTGTATAACTCGTCGGAACGCTTATATACCAACAGGTCATCAACCACACCACCATCCTCGTAGCACATCATGCCATAGAGAATCTGTCCATTCTTCATGGGCAGCACGTCGTTGGTGAAGATGTGGTTGACAAAGTGAGCTGCAGCATGGCCGCAGATATCCACTTCACCCATGTGGCTCACATCGAACACTCCTACATGATGGCGCACAGCCTCGTGCTCCGTCGTGATGTCCTTATACTGAATAGGCATGTCGAAGCCTGCAAAAGGTGACATCAGCGCCCCTAAGGCAACATGCTTATCGTGCAAACACGTTATTTTTGTTTCCATTTCGTTTTATTGTATTAATAGGTAGATAAAATCTTCTTTCTGCAAATTCATGATGACATGGTCTATACGGTCGGGCAAAGCACGACTGAGCGCCTCGCGCTCCAGCGGCAAGCCCTTCAGTTTGTCGAGCAGCTGACTGTCCTGGTCACTAATCAGGAAATAGTCGCCAAGCAGGTTGACACGTTTGATGACACCGTTCTTCATCTCTATGCGAGCCTCCAGGTCACCGACATTGTCTATATGCCGCTTCTTCACTATGGCATAGGAAGGATTGTTGCCATAAATGAACGACGGCGACAGATAGCTCTGCTCCAACTCTTCTATGGCATGCACATCCGTTTGCGACAGCTCAATGGTACCATCGCACAGCGACGTGCGAATAAACTGCTTGAGTTCTGGAAGCGTCAGCGTAATATAGTCCTTCAGCAATGCCACGCGCTGATGAACACTCTGCACACCCTTCGACAACAACTTGGCATCAGCAGGAGTAATCGAGCCCACCATATTGTCCATGTTCGTGTCGTAAAGCAGCGTGCCATGCACCACACTGCGACGAGGCAACAAGTAAAAGGCATTGCCCGACACCTTACGGTCATCCACCATCACATCGTTACGACCGGTAGAACGGGCATCGACCCCCAGTCGCTGCAACACGTGGACAATCATCATGATGTAACGGTTAAAAGTGAAGTTGACATTATGCTCGTTAGTAATATAACTCAACATCACATTCGACAAGTCAGCATACACACAGCCACCACCACTCTTCCGACGGTACGTCTCAATGCCATGTTTACGACAGAAGTCCAGATTGACCTCTGCCTCGACGACCTGATTACGTCCGAAGATGACACTGGGGTTTACTTGCCACATAAAAAAGCAGTCGGGCTCGTCAATATAACGCGCCACATATTCCTCCATGGCAAGATAGAAGGAGAGGCGTCTTACCTCGTCAGCCACAGGGAGTTGCACATATTTCATAGCTCAGGTTACTGCTTGTTTTACTGATTTATTCTGCAAATTTACAGAATAATTATGTAACCTCCAAGCCTTTTACTTTTTTTATGCTTTACAATTTATCTTTAAGTCGGAAGGCACAAAAAAAACAGGTGCATGTAACGAGGCAAACAGGTGCATGTAATGAGGCAAACGGGTGCATGTAACGAGGCAAACAGGTGCACCTGTTTTTGTAGGCTGCACCTCGGAAATGAAAAAAAAAGGTGTTTTTTTTTGCATTTCGCTCGGTTTGCACTACCTTTGAGACGAGAGCTCGAAGGTAGGCTGCACCTCGGAAATGAAAAAAAAAGGTGTTTTTTTTTGCATTTCGCTCGGTTTGCACTACCTTTGCAAGTTGTAACTACATATTTTTATTCGTGGAAGAAAACAAACTAACCCTTTTGGGGAAGATTAAATATCCCAAAGACCTGCGACAGCTGTCGGTTGACGAGTTGCCACAGGTCTGCCAAGAGCTGCGCGAAGACATTGTCAACGAGCTGTCGGTAAATCCCGGCCACTTGGCTTCAAGCTTAGGAGTGGCAGAGATTACAGTTGCCCTGCACTATGTCTATAACACGCCCGAGGACCGCATCGTCTGGGACGTGGGGCATCAGGCATACGGACATAAAATACTGACGGGCCGTAGGGAGCAGTTTGCCACCAACCGCAAGCTGCATGGCATCATGCCTTTCCCCTCACCATTGGAAAGCCAGTACGACACGTTCACCTGCGGACATGCGTCAAACTCCATTTCGGCAGCACTTGGCATGGCTGTAGCTGCCAGACAGACCAACTCAAAACGTCACGTCGTAGCAGTCATTGGCGACGGTGCCATGTCGGGAGGACTGGCTTTCGAAGGTCTCAACAACGTTTCGTCAAGCCCTAACGACTTGCTGATTATCCTCAACGACAACGACATGTCCATCGACCGTGCCGTGGGTGGCATGGAACAGTATCTGCTGAATCTGGACACCAACCAGACATATAACGACCTGCGGTTCAAGGCTTCGCAGTGGTTACATGCCAAGGGATTCCTGAACGACAAACGTAAGAAAGGCATCATCCGACTGAATAATGCCATCAAGTCGGCACTGTCGCACCAGCAGAACATCTTTGAGGGAATGAACATCCGCTACTTCGGTCCCTACGACGGTCACGACATCAAGGAGCTGGTACGCATCCTCGTACAACTGAAGGACATGAAAGGTCCTAAGCTGCTGCACCTGCACACCACGAAAGGCAAGGGTTTCAAACCTGCCGAGAAGCATGCCGAGATATGGCATGCACCAGGAAAGTTCGACCCAGAGACAGGTGAGCGCATCATCAAGGACACGACTGGACAGCCACCTAAGTATCAGGATGTCTTCGGAGAGACATTGTTGGAGCTGGCACGCCAGAATCCGAAGATTGTAGGTGTCACACCTGCCATGCCCTCTGGCTGTTCAATGAACATCATGATGAAGGAGATGCCAGACCGTACGTTCGACGTGGGTATAGCCGAAGGACATGCCGTCACATTCTCTGCCGGCATGGCAAAGGACGGGCTGCAGCCTTTCTGTAACATCTATAGCGCCTTTGCACAACGGGCTTACGACAACATCATTCACGACGTGGCCATACTGAAACTGCCCGTGGTCTTATGTTTCGACCGGGCAGGACTGGTGGGTGAGGACGGACCGACTCATCATGGAGCATTCGATCTGGCAGCCCTGCGTCCTATTCCTAACATGACCATATCATCGCCCATGAACGAGCATGAGCTGCGAAAGCTGATGTTCACTGCCCAACTGCCCAACAAGGGACCTTTCGTCATACGTTATCCACGTGGCTCTGGCGTGTTAGTCGATTGGAGATGTCCCTTGGAGGAGGTTCCCGTAGGTAAAGGACGCAAGTTGCATGACGGCAGCGACATTGCCATACTGAGCTTAGGCCCAATAGGCAATAACGTGACTGAAGCCATCAGTATGATTGAGAATGGAGAATTGGGAATGGATAATTATGATTACCATCATGATTCCGACGAGTACGGCTCAATCGGTAATCATAATTCTCAACTATCAATTCTCAATTCTCCATTCTCCATCGCCCACTATGACATGCGGTTCCTGAAACCGCTCGACGAGGACATTCTCGACGAAGTAGGCAAGCGCTTCCAGCAAATCATTACCGTTGAGGACGGTGTACGGCAAGGAGGACTGGGCTCTGCCGTCTTGGAATGGATGAACGACCATGGTTACCATCCTAACGTTGTCCGTCTGGGACTGCCCGACAATTTTGTTGAACATGGCACGGTGAGTGAGCTGCAGCATATTGTTGGCATTGACAAGGAAAGTATCAAAGAGGTGATAGTATATCTCAAGTCTCAAACCTCAAATCTCAAATCATGAAGATAATCATTGGCGGCGCAGGTGCCGTAGGAACCCATTTGGCCAAGTTGCTATCACACGAGCAACAAGACTGTGTGCTGATTGACGAAGATGACGATCGGCTCAGTGAACTTGACAGCAGTTATGACATCATGACGCTGCAAGGTTCACCCACCAGCATCAGGACACTGAAGGATGCAGGATGCGAGAAGGCAGACCTCTTCGTTGGCGTCACACCCGAAGAGAGCCGTAACGTGAATGCATGTATCATTGCTCATGCACTGGGGGCAAAGAAGACGGTGGCACGAATTGACAACTACGAATACCTGTCTCCTCAGATGGAGCCGTTCTTCAAGAACCTGGGCATCGACTCACTCATCTATCCTGAGGTACTGGCTGCCAAGGACATCATCAACGGTTTGAAGCTGTCGTGGGTACGCCAGCGCTGGGATGTGCACGACGGAGCACTCGTCATGCTGGGCATCAAACTGCGTGAGTCATGCGAGATATTCAATCAGCCATTGAAGGACCTTTGCGGTCCCGACGACCCTTACCACATCGTTGCCATCAAGCATGGTGACGAAACCATTATACCTGGAGGTAACGACGTGCTGCACTTGCACGACCTGGCTTACTTCATGACCACCCGTGAATACATACCTTACATACGTAAGATTGTCGGCAAGGAACACTATGCCGACGTAAAGAACGTGATTGTCATGGGAGGTGGAAAGACATCGGTCAGGGCAGCACTGACGGCCCCTGACTATATGAACTTCAAGATCATTGAGAGCGACGAACGGCGTTGTGAGCAACTAAACACATTGCTCAGCGATACAGATACCATGGTGATTCATGGTGACGGACGCGACTTATCGCTACTCGACGAAGAGGGAATCAAGAACACCCAGGCCTTTGTAGCCCTTACGGGAAATGCCGAGACGAACATTCTGGCCTGTCTGACTGCCAAGAAACTCGGTGTGCGCAAGACGGTGGCAATGGTCGAGAACATCGACTATGTCAGCATGGCTGAGGAACTGGACATCGGTACCATTATCAACAAGAAAAACATTGCAGCCAGCCACATCTTCCAGATGATGCTTGATGCCGAAGTAAGCAACATGCGCTCACTGATGATGGTTGACAGCGACGTTGCCGAATTTGTGGCAGCAGAAGGCTCCAAGGTAACCAAACGACCGGTCAAGGACTTAGGACTGCCGTTCGGTGTGACCATTGGCGGTCTGGTGCGCGACGAGAAGGGTTACCTGGTGAATGGTAACTCACAGATACAAGCAGGCGACTCAGTCATGGTCTTCTGTCATGAGCATAACCTGAAGAAGGTGGAGAAATTCTTCAAAGCACATTCAATATGGTAAACATCGGACTGGTATCGAAAATCGTTGGACAACTGCTCTGTCTGGAGAGTTTTCTCATGTCGTGGTGCGTCATTATGTCGTACTGCTACGGCGAGGACGACAGCATAGCCTTCCTGATTTCAATGATACTCACCTTCTGTGGAGGCATGGTGTTCCTCTATGGCGGACGTAATGCTACCAGCAACATGAGCCGACGCGACTCTTATCTGGTGGTCACTGCCACATGGATCATCTTCTCAGTCTTTGGCATGTTGCCATACATGATTGGCGGTTACATCAGCAACCTGACGGATGCTTATTTCGAAACAATGTCCGGATTCACCACCACCGGAGCATCCATCCTGGACGACGTAGAGATACTTCCGCACGGCATCCTCTTCTGGCGCTCATTATCACAATGGATAGGCGGACTGGGAATCGTCTTCTTCACTATTGCCATCCTGCCGTCCATGGCAGGCGGTAGCGTCAGGGTCTTTGCTGCAGAAGCCACAGGACCCATCAGAACCAAGATGCACCCCAAGCTCTCCACAAATGCCAAATGGATATGGTCCATCTACTTAGGACTCACTGTGGCTTGTGTGCTCAGCTACTGGGCAGCAGGTGTCAACTGGTTCGACAGCGTCAACTATGCCATGACCACTACGGCAACGGGAGGTTTCTCTACCCATAACGACAGTGCGTCGTTCTTCGTCACACCGGCAGTGGAATATGTATCGGCACTCTTCCAGTTCCTTTCTGGCATTAACTTCACCCTACTCTACCTGACGTTGTTTAAGTTCCGTTTCCGTGACATGCTGAAAAACTCCGAGTTCAAGGTCTATCTGGGTATCGTCATCGTTGCCACTGTATGGATAATGTACCTGCTCATGACACGTGTGGGCTATGGTTTCGAACATGCGCTCCGTTCGTCACTGTTCCAGGTAATCTCGTTCATGACAACAACAGGTATGTTCAGCGACAACGCAGCAGCATGGCCTCACATCACATGGGTCATCATTGGCCTGCTGATGTTCCTGGGAGCATCTGCCGGTTCAACAAGTGGTGGATTCAAGTGTGTCAGAGGTCTCATGGCATTCGAAGTCATGCGCAATGAGTTCCGGCGCATCCTCCATCCTAATGCCGTGCTGCCAGTAAAAGTCAGCGGCCAGCCAGTGCCTCAGTCTAAGATTACCACACTCATGGCCTTCCTTGCCATCTATGTCTCTATATGTATGTTGTGTTCCACCATCATGGTGACCTCGGGCATAGACATGCCCAATGCCATTGGCATCTCGCTGGGACTTATCAGCAATGTAGGACCGTCGCTCGAACAAGCCATCGGAGAACCGATGTCGTGGAACGACCTGTCGATGGAGATCAAATGGATATGCTCTTTCCTTATGCTCGTAGGACGTCTTGAAATCATATCCGTCCTGGTGCTCTTCACCAGAAGCTACTGGAAAGACAACTAACTATAATAAACTATAACAACTATAATAAACTATAACAACTATAATAAACTATAACAAACTATCTATCCCCTCTATAACATGAACTACTACAAATTTAACCCCTTACTGAAATCCACCCTTTGGGGCGGCGAGAGAATTGTTCCTTTCAAACATCTTGACACCAACCAGCAGCAGGTTGGCGAGAGCTGGGAGATATCCGGAGTAAAAGGTGATGAGACCATTGCCAAAGACGACGGACGTAGCCTCAACCAACTGGTAAGCGACATGAAAGACCGTCTGGTAGGACAGAAGAACTACGAACGCTTCGGTGACGAGTTCCCGTTACTCATCAAGTTTATTGATGCACGCCAGGACTTATCCATACAGGTTCATCCCTCTGACGAGATTGCTCACCGTCAGGGAAAGAGTCGTGGAAAGACGGAGATGTGGTTTGTCATGGATGCTGCCCCAGGCGCTATGCTATACAACGGACTGAAACAGCAGATTAACCCTGATGAGTACAAACAGATGGTTGAGAACGACACCATCTGCGACGCACTGGCTCAATATACCGTCCAGGAAGGCGACTGCTTCTTCATTCCTGCAGGACGTATTCATGCCATAGGTGCAGGCTGTTTCCTGGCAGAGATACAACAGACGTCGGATGTTACCTATCGTATCTACGACTTCAAACGCCGCGACAAGGACGGCAACTACCGACAGCTGCATACCGAACAGGCAGCAGAGTCCATCGACTATCACGTGCTGCCCGATTACCGCACACACTACACCCCTGTCAAGAACGAGGGACAGCTGTTAGTGGAGTGTCCGTACTTCAATACTGCCGTCTATGACTTGGACGAGCCGATGCTCATTGACTACTCTGAGCTCGACTCCTTTGTCATCCTCATTGGACTGAAGGGTGAGGGAACCGTCAATATTGATGGCGAAGAGACAACCCTACACGAGGGTGAGAGCATACTGCTCCCTGCATATATAAATAATGTACGCGTGGAAGGAACCGTTAAGTTTCTGGAGACGTATGTGTTGAGTTAGCGGGAGCAAGGAAGTGCAATATGTCCTGCTGGATATGCAGGAACTCAGGCGCCATACGGTAACCCAAGTTTTTTTTCAACATCTGACGGATGTCCTGCAATGAGTGTTCATAGCAGGACATCTCGTTTTTACGCTGTGTATAGTGGCGTGCCGTACGCTGAATCTCCTCCTGACGCTCCATGCGCAGACGGTTACACACCTTATTGAGTATAGGTACTATCACATTGTCGAACAGCGAGTGACCTTGCACATACAGATAAGTGGTCTGGGGCGTCACTCCTAAAGCCTTGATGTCTTCTTTCGTCTGCAGATAAACCTCTTTATTGTTGGGATATTGCGTCTGCAGCTGCCGCACCTTACGTATCACCTTTTGCCGCAGATGGTCAAGCGATGGCTGTGGGTCGAAGACGTTGAAGCCTCCCGGGTCTATGACACGTGCAAAGTCGGTCAGCGTGAAGTCATGATAGTTGCCGGTACGGTATGCCCACACACTCCAGATGAACAAAGGGAAGATGGCCTCACTGTACTGTCGTAGATAATCCTCGAAATCAAAGATACGGTGGTCGTTCAGTGTCACCATCACACATACATCATGCAGTGACGAGGCATAACACTGCATATTCTCAATGGCGTATGCATAGGTATGGAAGACGTAAGGGTTGTTGATGACCTGACGCGACTGTGCCGTAGCACCCTGAAGCATATAGTCGTAGTCTGCATCCACACAGGCTATCATGTCTGGGCCAAGACGGTCAGCCTTTGACCCTTCCCGTTCCACGCTCGACTCAATCAGTTTCATCAGCACCGACTTCTTGCCACGTTCCAGCTTCTTGTGTGTCGGCAACATCACCTCGAAGTAGAGCTTGTCGGTCTCCAGCCCTCCCAGCACGGAACGCCAGAAGAGAATGTCATCATAGCTTTCCACGTATGCCACAATGCGACGACGTACCTTCTTCGAAGCCAGTTGGTTGGCAGCTTCGAAGTAACTGGAATTGATATTGTCACGCAGTCTCTTTGGCATCTAACTATCAACTATACACTATAAACTATAAACTAAATAGTAATATCGCTTACCTCCGTCACGCTGTCTAACCAGCCATTCATGATGACGGCAGGCGAATGGGTCGTAAGAATGATCTGCACGTTCGGGTTCAGCTCCAGTATGAGGTCAATCAGACGCTTCTGCCATTCAATGTGCAGACTGACTTCCGGCTCATCCATAAACAGCACATAGTGTTGCTGATCCTCCACCAACACGGTCAGCAGGATAACCAACAGCTGTTTCTCACCACTGGAGAGCTGGTAAGGCAACAGCGTCTCGCCTATCTGCGTGAAGCGTATCTCGTTCTCCGTACGGACAATACGCTTGCCGGTATCGGCAAACAACTCATCTACCATGTCCTGGAAGCGTGTCTTCTGCCTTGACAGCTGCTGGGCAGCATCCATCTGTCCTTCTTGCAGTGCAGCAATAATACGGTTGCCGATGTTCACCTGATAGTCCAGATACTTACGCTGCAGATGGTACAGCTGGAAGTCGAGCAACGAACCGGCTTTCTCGCCAAAGGCTGCCAATGCCTGTCGTATGGTAGCATCACCGTCGGTAAACGCCTGTGTGACGTTCGAGTCTAACGAGCGTATCATGTCATAGCGTATCCACTTCGCATCCTCTGGCTCCACCGTCAGACGTACGCCCTTGAGCATGTGACTGGGAAACTCACCACCGGCAGCCAGTCCCTTCACCACCTTATTAATAATAGTACTCTTGCCCACGCCATTGATGCCACTGAGGATGTTCACCTGGGGATCCAGGTTCCACAGGATATGCTTCTTGCCGCTCCACAGCGAGTCAATCTCTATCTGTTTAATGTAATCAGCGTATTTCTGCATAGTTCTAAGTTTTGCTGCAAATATACAAACACTTTTCCAAAACACAAAATTTTTTCGTGCAAAGTATAACAATAGCCCGTATTTATCCATAAGTGCGACAAATTCAGAAGGCATCTCCGCTTAGTCGGATTTGTAATCCGACGGCACCGAGTATTAGCATTTGTAATGCGTTTATTTACAACTACTATTCCCTCGCTCGGTTGGATTTGTAATCCAACCGTAATGAGTATAAGCATTTGTAATGCGTATATATGTTTACGTCATCAAATAGCTGTTGGGGTTATTTGCGCATTGCAAATGCTTATATTCCATGCCGTCGGATTGCAAATCCGACTAAGCGGAGACCACGAATCATACGAATAGTACGAATATATGCCACTCGCTCGGTTGGATTTGCAATCCAACTAAGCGGGAAAAGGACCAGAATCCTTACCACAGAGAAACTTTCCCTATTGATTCTCCAAGATCAAGAGTTGCAGATGTTACTCCTAAAGCCTGAAAGACA
>Ga0247610_10003050_pt1 | contig 18771 bp, 7 predicted proteins | sample 174DNAGHGhighgp2_FD_193483 | JGI IMG/M metagenome (GOLD analysis project Ga0247610, IMG submission 193483) | Sheep rumen microbial communities from Palmerston North, Manawatu-Wanganui, New Zealand - 1742 DNA GHGhigh gp2 | ecosystem: Host-associated > Mammals > Digestive system > Stomach > Rumen ...
ATTTGCAATATATTTTGGAACAAAACTTTTACCTTCATCATCAGTTGTTTTATATTTCTGCGCCGCTTCAATTTGATCAGATTCAACATGATAACGAGGTTCAAAATGTAAAGAAGCCTCTAATTTAGGAGTTTCTGCATTGGAATCCTCTGTTAAAGCGCCAAAACCCGCCGCGCGCATCTCGTTATTCGGGTATCTAAATGAACATCAAGTTCCTTGATTATCTCTTAATTCCCAACATTCAGCAACGTCTTTAATGAATGGATGCTCATGATGCGCTTTAACTGTCACTTCATCGTCTTCAAACTCATCTCATGATTTATCAACATAAGGTTGTTCTACCTCTTCTTCAAAACCATAATACTCATTAGAACTCTTATCAAGATTCAAATTATAACGACCAATATATGTATATGTATTTTCGGCAGTTCTATGGAAAACTAACATTGGGAAACCATAAACACTAGTTCTATAAATAGATGTATCTACGTTATTTAATTTTAAATCTTCTAAAGGATGCTTATCATAAATACCATTGCCAACTAGATTGGCAAAACCAGTATTATAAGACCCAGAAGATTCCATATAGTCAATTTTCCAAGTAAATTTATTTGTACCAAGTTTTTCACTATCCATATGCCATTTCTTGCTGATTTTTTCACCTGTTTCAAGTGTAGCTCCATCTGCAATTGGCTTTCCTGCTAAAGAACCTTGTGTATAAACTCAAGTCTTCTTTGCGCTCTTAAACTTGGTTTTAAAATTACGTCTAGGATAAATTTGTGAAGATGTTCCCTGGACGTTTAAATCAACATTGTCAGCTGTAAAACTAGGACAGTGTGTATAGTAATCATATTCAGAAATTCCACCCTTTTCTGGACCTAAGCTTACTAAATAATCTGCAGTGGGATTAACAAAAGTAATAGAAACGTTTTTATTTCCACCTTTAAAATGTGGCAATTCTCTATCAGCCTCTGATAACCCAGTCATATCAATAACTGCATATGGCATTGTAGGAGCTTCAGGGTGGTCTTTATTATATTGAACCAATAAATCATAAGATAATTTAGTGTCATCGTTTTTATCAGTTAATAAATTTTCATCATAAAGAGCAATACTCTTTAAATCTGATAAATAATTATGAATTACTTCCGGCATTGTTAATGCAATTTCATAAACTCTTAATTTATATAAATCAAAATCACAATACTCAGAATTAATTAAGAACGGAATATTGACCATATCAATTGCTGCCACATTATTTAAATTAACAGCGCCTGATAAAATTCCATTTAAATAAATTGACAATGTTTTTCTAATACTGTCAATAACAAATGAAATATTGATAATTTCATTCTCTTTGTAACGAACATTTACTGTTTTGCCAGAAGTTCTAAAATATGCTTCTTGAGTACCGATGCAGAAACCTTCATTATTCTCATTTAGATATTTCATAGCAACATTATTAACAGTTTCTACAACTTTATCAGTTGTATCCTTTTCGTTCATTACTGGATTGCCATCTCCATCTCTATAAAGAGTTCCGCCTTCTGCAGCAATTTGGTCAAGAGTTAAAACTCTAGTTCCATTTTCGCCATCATTTAACTTCCCATCTTTATCAATTCAATAGTATTTAGGTATTTCAGTAACTAATGTTCCATATTTTTTAGCATTTCTAACTCTAAATCTAATTTCAAAAGAGTGTCCTACACTTCCTTGATTCATAGTAATACTCTTAAATGGAATTTCTACATTAGCTCCATTAGCTACAGATAAGAAAGAACCATACCCGTCTTGATTGTCTTGTCATCCATTATTATATCAGTTAAAATTGTTTAAATTTGCTTGATATGTAATACCTTTAATAGTTGACTTCCAATCTCCTCTAGTAGTTTTTACTTCTTTGCTAGAGCGTCCTGCTGCGTCTAGATTTAAAGCTAAAGAAGAAACATTCTTTAATGATAAATCTCTTGAGCCTTTATCAGTAATATTAATAATAATTTCTTTACTAGTAATTCCGCAAGCAATAGTAAATCTATTTTCTCCTAATTGGTAAAGTGCAGATACATCCCAATATAACCAACCAGTAGATTGATATCTGACGGCACTTTCTCCAACTTTTACGCCATTTCTATAAAAAATTACTTCAGTATCCGTTGCGCCAGCCTTTGGATCAAAAACCATATAAGGAATTACTGCATTTTCATACTGGATAACTGTTTCTGGAATTTCTCCAGTTCAAATAATAGGAACCTCTTCTCCTGATCTAACTCATGCCGCTTCGTAAGAAATTGGAGAAGAAGTTAACTCAGATCCTCCAATAATCGCACTTAATGTCAATTCAATTTTATGTGTGCCGTGACTCTGCTCTGGAATACTAACAGATGAAGAAACTCCATTCAAATCGCTAGCACTCATCTCTTTCGCCAATGATGGCACTTCCATATCGTCAATACTAACATGTAATGTAGCTTTTGGTAAACCTAATCCATATGAAGCATATCTAAGTGATAAATTTCCTGCGGTTACAGCTGAAATATAGTTATCAGGGTTATTCTGCTCTACTGGCTTCTCTAAATGCATGTCAATAAAACGAATATTGCTAAAAATTCGGGTAGCAGGTGTATCCGCCATTGCAGACTCAGCTGTAATTTTTACATACATTCCAGTTCCAACATAATCTACTTCACCAAAGTCAACACTAAACTGTTCTCCAATAGGAACGATATCTTTAATTGTTGCGACGGGTTCCTCTTTTAAATTAGATGAAGCGAAGAATTCTACTGTAATATTTGCTTCGTCATCTTCTGTCGTTGACGTTATAGTAAAAAGAACATTGAAATGTTGCTTACTAATATAAGAATAGCTACCTGCAATAGTTGTAGTATCTGGAATGATAGTTAAAGCAGAAACTTTAGTACCGCCGCCACTACCTCCAGAGCCACTAACAGCAAGTAAATTTGCTATTATTACTCTTTCAGCGGAATTGACTGATTCTACTCTGAAAAATCTGCCGTCTGAATTAAGAATTAGTGCATCTTTTTGCGGCTCCACTGCTGTATTTTCCAAAGCATCCATGCTGATAAAGTATACTGTTTCTTTATCATCTTCAGACTCTTTTCTAATCTGTTCTTCTGTTCCATTCGCATAAACTATACCAGAACCAGATGCGCCACCACCACTCATAATATGTTTAGAGCCATTTACATCTAATATAATTTGATTAGTATCATATGCAAAATAAATCTTACCATCATAGTACGGTTGCTCCATAATCTGATCATATGTTCCGCGAATAGGTCAGAACTTAATTTTATCAGCCATATAATTCTCCTTTCTTTCCTTGTGAATATAAAAAATAGGGAGAAGGATATCCTTCTCCCTAAATATCTATCCTTCAGTAAAACTAAAGAATATAAAAGTTTTATTATCTTACTTTGCCCTAAAATTAAAATGTGCCCCAAACAAGATTTGCTTTTATTCCAGACGCACCGTCAGCGCTAATCTTCAAATTATCTGAAGTGAAAGTAAATGAACTATCTTCACTCATTGCACCATTTGCAGCACTGCTCATATTAACAGTAGTTGTAACTGTAGCTACTCCACCTGCTGTTGCAGTTCCACCAGTGACAGAAACCGCATCTTCAACACTTGTTAATTGAGCATTTGTATCTTTAACAGTGATAGTTCTAGTATTAACTTTTGTAATATGACCTTTTCCGTCATTAGTTAAACTTGTAACAACTACAAAATCTTGACTTGAGCCATCAGCCTGAGTAATTGTAGGATTTGTTGTTTCAGCACCCGTTGTTGTTGTAATATCAGCATGATTAACTCTTAAAACTTTATTAGTTGTACCTTCTGCACTAACAGTTGTTAATGTGCCATCTGCTAAACTGATACTACCAATATTTGTTCCAACAGCATCAGTAGAAGCATGTAATGCAACACCTTTTTCAAGACTAACAACAGAGTATGTTGTATCAGTATCTTCATCAATACTAACTACTTCATAATATAATGAACTTGCTGTTATATGACCATTAGCATCTTCTGTACCATTAGCAATTAATAAATCGCCTGCTTTTGCAGTACCATTATTAGAAATAGTATCGCCAGATTTAACTGGGAATCCAGAAATATCTGAAGCGACCTTTAATGTATCACCAAGCTCAGGATTTGTTACATCACTAATTGTTGAGAAAGTAGCCCCAGAGCCACCTACAGTGCCTCTGTATCTCATTGCATTAGCTAATTTAAATTTTTCGTCAACAGCTTCTTTTGTATAGGCATTAAGCGCAGCCACGCCATTATTGAAATGAATTGGAGTTTGAGCTACGCCATCTTGATTAACTAATGTAATCTGTGGATCAATTGTTCCTTTAGAAGAAGCTACTCCATTTGCGCTGGTTGACAAGAAGCTAAATCCTGTTGTTTCTGCTGCTCCAGTTAATGAGCTAGCAGTCATGTCTTCTACACCAATCTGAATATTATTTGCAGCACCTGATAAATTGACATTTGCGCCACCAGAAATGTTAACAGTTCCAGAAGCAGTATTACCTGTTGAACTTAATGTTAATGCTGTTGCATTTGATGTAACTGCGCTAGATGCTAATGTCGCAGGATCACCGCTAATTGTGATAGCATCACCAGAGCTAGAAATAGATACACCATCTGCTCCTGCCATTGTAATTGAAGGTAAAGCTGGAGTTGCATCAGCTGTATAAATATCGTCACCAGCTCTAGTCTTCATTGTCCATGAAATAGTTGCTGTACCATTAGATGTTGTTACATCAGGTGTTAAACTTGCAATTGCTTCTGTATTAGCATTGATCTGTGTCCAACCACCATTATATCTAACTGCTAAAATATTACCATTAGTAACATACGCAAAATCACCATCGTTAAAATTAGCTGCATGGCTTGAAGATAGATCGCTTGTATTGTTGACAACAGTAATATTGCTATTAACCGGTAAAGCTGTTGTTGCACTAGTACCAATAAATAATCTACTAGTCTGCTTGTTTTCATCAATTGTTAAATAAAAAGTACCTTCCTCAATATGTGACTGATCCTTTAAAGTATTAAGGCCAGCTAACGTACCTTTTTTAAAATTAATTAAATTAAAAGCCATCTTTAATTTCTCCTTTCTTTAAAATTACTCTTCTCCTAATTCATGCCATCTTAAACGATCATTTATTTCAGTGACAGAATTATTGAGATAAGAAATTGCAGAACCCACATCCAGATATTTTCCCTCTACTGGAGTGAAAGTCCCCATTGTGCTTTCAAGGTTGGAAACTCTAGCTTCCAATCCATTAGTTCCATTTAATGCATCTTCTAAATTTCCAACTTTAGTTTGTAATACAGTAATATTAGAATTAATTTCAGCTACATCGCTCGGATGATCTTGAATTCAATCCGCAATTTCCTGTAAAGTGTCCAAACTTTCACTGGCATTCTCCGGAATTAATAATTCCGCAACTTTTTCTGAAACAATTGTTGCGACAGATTTATTGTTATCCGTGCCAATTAATGTTGCAACTTGTGCTTGAAGATCCGAAATGGATTGTCTATCTTCTGCTGACATCTCAGCAGAAACTGTAGCTCAAGTCCCATCTCCACGCAAGAATTTTAATTGATCTCCTGCCACTGGAACTGGGACTAGACCAGAAATACCATCATCAGTGGCTGTTGCCCCCGTCATAACTGGCACTGATAAGGCCTCAGCAACGGGCATATTAACCCATTTACCTTCGGCCTCATCATATACCAATAAATCGCCATCTGTTTGACCATTTAAGGCGATATCTGCAACATCTGCTAATGAAATATTTCCACTAGGATTAGAAGAAGAGCCAGAAATTAATTTATTGCCTAAATATAGTTTACCTGTTTCAGAACCAGCACTTTCATACACAAAATATAATGTATCAGAATCTTTAGTAGCAAGACTGTTGTAAAGCGCTTGAGTTCCTCGCATAAACTTAACATAATTTATTGCCATATTTCTTTCATACCCTCCTTAGTCGTATTATTTCAAAAAATTGATTGATAGTTTTAAGAAGATTGACCTTATGAACCCTGAGTGAAAATCACAAAAGGACGTCCTCCTGATGCATTCCCTCCATCTACTCAAATTTCAATAGCTCTTGTCTCATGGTTAAAATCTATTTGAAAAGAATGTGTTTGCCCATGAGAATCTGCCGAAGTTACTGCTCTATGTCCATTTCAAAATAATCCTGCCGCATTAATTGCTGCCGAAGTATAATCCCCTGCTAGATATTGCTCAATATTTAAAATTGGATTCCCATCAAAAGGATTTCCTTCTAAAGTACCTAATGGATTATAATCTCCCGCTGTATAACTTTTTAAATAAACATCTCCTATGCGCATACGATTTGTTAATGGATTAAAACTAAATTTTCCCGGTGCTTTAAGAACTTGCATGGTATGTTGACCATTTCCATTTCAAGGACTTAATAAAATTGGATGATCTCTTCCTATCGTTGAGGTATAACTAGTATCGCTCTCAGCTCCATCAAAATTACTTCATAATTGTTGATAAACTTTTTCATCACTATCTACAGGTGTGTTAAAAGAAAATGAGCTTCCACCAACAGCTAAACTATATAAAGTATTTGGTAATAATTGACTTCCAGATGGCAATGCTTCTGATGATGAACTTATTGAAAGACTAGGATTATTTCAATTATATTTTTCTACAGTTGTAACTAATGATATTAATGGATTAGTTTGACTTTCACTTAAGTTTTTAAACCCATTCATTTGTACTCAAGGTTGCCATTCTGTATTGTTTCGTCATCTATAATATTCTGTTCCATCTCTCACCTTTAGGCTTTGATATAATCATGGTCTTTCTTCGGTTCCATAAAATGCAACTGCACCAACTTTTAAGGAAAAAGCAGTTATCTGCCCATTTAAAGGTAAATTATCTCCATATTGAACATAACCGTCTCTTTCTATGTAATAATTTCCAGGATCAGTTATTTCATCTAAATTATATCTTGTACTGCCTCCAGAGTATAAATCTATATTACCATCTAACGTCATAATATTAGGAAGCGTACTAATGGTTATCTCTTTGTTATTAGTATTGGCAGTTAAAGCAATATTATCTCCAGCTATAAGATTTAATTGGTCGTTTTGTCCGGTTGCTTCTACAGTAGCGTCACCAACTTTAACTTTATTAAAGCTATAAATTTCTCCTACTGCATTTCTTAATTCTGGAATCAAATCCCTTATTGTTTGGATAGTTCCTTTTAATGTATCTGGATCATTTTCATCACCAATTAATCTTAAAATCTTTAAAATTAAACCAAGCAATGAATTCTGATCATCTAAAGAAATTTCTTCATAACCTCAAGAATATCCGCCATGTTCTTTTCCCTCTTTTGGGTTTCCACTTGGGATATCTATTAATATATTAGTTCCATTAGAGTCATAATATTTATTTGGAATAAAAATTCTTTCATTTTCATTAAAAGAAATCAATTTATCCTCAATAATATATAATCCATCTTGGTCATTTAATGTTTTAATCTTATCTAAAGGAAGATTTTTTGCTGTTTCTTTCATCCAGTCTCAATTTTCTAAACGATTTTTATAATAGTAAGGACCTTGATAATATCCAATATTAATAAAACTACTATTTTCTATCTCATTATTTATAAAATAAAATTCTTGATTAGTATTTCTTTCAAAATTGCGATTGGATACTCCAGCTGCATCTGTTTTATTTTTAAAATTTTCTGCTACTGCAATATAATCATTGCTGCCATCCTCTTTTTTATAATAATAATTATTTAAAGTAGGATTAAAATCTAAAAAATTATTTTTTATATCTATAATTGGCAATGCCCCAGTTTTAAGTTCTAAGCTATAAGCACCAGGTATCTTTACCCCATTAGCATCTTGCGACGGAATAAAATTAAGAAATTCATGATGATAAATTTCAAATTTTATTAATTTTTCCTCTTCACCATCGTTATATGTCGCTTCATATTGACCAGTATTTGAATTAATCGTCGCATTATATATATTTGTAATATAAGACTTTAATTTACTTGCACTATTAGTAGCTGTTTCAATGCCAATAGGCTTATAAAATAAAATATCATTACCATCTTTTGCTACTAAATAAAAAGCCGCACTTTTTACAAACTCTTCTGGTGTTGTGTCATAACAAGGCGGAACATAAAAAGATACTCCTACTTTTACTGGCCCATGTTCTTGAGTAAAATTGAAATACCTGCCATCTGCACCCTGAGGTTGTTCATTTATATCAAGTATATATTCTGTAATACCATTATCATTCTTTTTATAATAGTATTTATTTTGTTCATAATTTGTAATATTTAAAAAAGTTTCTTTTGTCGGTTGACTGCTTAAACGATAATACAATCCACCATCAACAACGTCATCATCAGATTTTATCCTTATATAATTTTTATATAAATTACCCGAAAGTAAATCATTACTATCACTTGGTAATTCACCAATATCTTCTCTATAAATTTCTTCTGCTTTATAATCTACAAAAGTGACATCATTAAAAGTTGTCTCACTTTCATCATTAGAATATACTTTTTTCTTTCTATAAAATTTATTGTCACAAACATAAATTTTTGTAGGATCTCAATCTTTTGTATCTTGATTTTCCGGTAATGATTCTATTTTTCTAAATATCATTCCAATTAAATCATGAACAGTATTAATACTCCCCGCAAAAGTTTTTGTAGCATTTTTATTTAACCCATTATTTAAAGAAGCTTTTCTTCTATTTGAGAATAATCTAATACCATTATAATCATCTCAATTTAAGTTGTAATTTCTATAAGGTTGGTCACTATTTGCTCAATCCTTTTCATCATTATTAATTGGTAACCAACGACCTCTATCATTTAATTCTGTGTTTTCTCCGTATACAATATCTCATACATCAGCGATAGAACTACCGATAGAAGGCAAACAGGCAATTAACTCATAAACATCGGGTTTTTCTATGAAATTTTGAGCATCTTTATCCCAATATACTGCGCCACTCGTCGCAGGCAATAATTTAATTATATCTTCTACTGGAACATTTTTTGGACGCTTTTGATAATTAAAACCATCATCATTTCAATATAATGTTAATTTTTCATTATTATTATTCTCTATATCACTATATTTTCTTTCTTCATCTTCTAAATCTTGAATTCCAACTCTAAAAGCCCAAGGAGAAGGGATATGAAGATGATACATAGAACCATCAGCATTTTGATCAAAAGAAATTAAACCATTTTTTCTTTTTGGTAATTGATTTTCATATTCAATCAAATCTATTGGAGATAATGGCGGATCAACAGTTATATCAATTCCAGGAGTTCCAGAATTTAAATCGGCAATAAAGACATATTTTATTTCACCATTACTAAGACGACTTTTTTGCCAAACGGTTCCGTATCAATCAATTCTTGAACCTGTTTCTGGGTCATATCTTGCATCTTGAGTAGGAATATTTTCATCCTGCACCAACACGTATCGCCCAATATAGACATCATCCGTTGCGCACGCAGCATCCATTTCTTCTTTAGAGGTATAGATTTTATCAAACTGAAAAGCAAAACGCAGTTTATTTTGTTCATAATTATTTAAATTATAGAAACCGCTCATATTAATCCTCCTCTTTCTCATCTATAAGAACATCTATCATTAAATAAGCAAAATCATTTTTAACGCTGTCTATTTTTTCAATAGATGCTTTTTCAAATTTTAAGCTAGATATTCTCGCGCCATTTTTCGCTTCTATATAAAATACTCCAGAAGCATCTAAAATTATTGGATATAAATTTCCATTTAAATAAAACTTAGTACCAGGTAATCCCTGTATTCCTAATTGGAGAACAGAATTACCTACACCTTTATCTTGTAAAAAAGTATCTTTTATCAATTCTTCTTGAGTAACATCTTCCCCATATACAAATTGTTTAATTTTTTTACTCATATTCCATCCTCCTTAGTATATTCTCTTGGCTGTTTCTACTGCGCTGATGCTCATTTGCGCCGACAGGCCAAGCTGATATGAAAATTTTTGTGCTATATATTCACCAACAATGCCAGTCTCTTTATCATTAATATAAATTAATGTATTTGGAGATAAATAATAAATTGGAACTGTCGTTAAAGAAACTGCGCTGGCTGGATAAGTATAATCATATAAATACTCATCTATAACATCCATTGCGCATTTTCCTCTAGCACTAATTACAAATTGATCTTCACGATTTTTTGGTAGTTGGAAATAAGTATATCCAATTTTTTCAGGCTGTTTATCTGGCTCATAAAAAATTATGTTCGGAATATCTCTAAAATAAATGGCTTTTATTTTATCATCATTAGTAGCTTTTGACCTTAGTCCAATATTGGGAATGCTATATTTATTTAATTCGCCCGTAGTATCTAAAAAATCAAATCAAAAATTAAGCATTTCTGGATTAGTGAAAATTTGCGCATTTCAACCATCAGCATCATAAATAAAATTAGCGGGATGAACAACTTCACCTTTGGCATTTTCTTCATACTCATGCCATCCACTAGCATCATAACTTCCTTTTTGACCAGCAGCATCGGGATTATATAATTCTCTCCAATAAGCTATTACACCTTGAGATAAATTCATTTCAAAATCTATATAGTATCTCTCATAACCGGTATATCCTTTTGGATATAACCAGTCTCTTGGTGTTCATTTATTATTATCTCTTAATTCAATTAAGAAGTCATCTTCTCTATAATGACGACGATAGTCTTGCGCCATTTGATAAATTATCTCGCGTCAATCTACTATTTTATAAGTATCTGTAAAGCTTAATCCGTTTCAATCGGCAATAACTTTTTTATACTCATTCATGCCTTCTTGAGTACAATAAATCATACCATCAAATGCTTTATATCACATTGGCTTATGGTCAATCGCATATCTTGCATGAATAGGAACTGAAACACCATTAACATCTCTAACTCCCCATAACGAATAATCATTCTTTATATTACTTAAATTAGGAGAATTTTGTACGGACATAACTAATTCGCTATCATCAAAAATATAAGCATACTTTGAATTAAACTGGTCACTATCAGCCCAAGTTTCTTCTTCTATGTTATGCTCATTAATTAAGTTATTATAACTCACATTTTGATATATTTTTTTACGCTGGAAAATAAATCTACCATCAACATCGTAAAAATATTCAAAATCACCCAGCATCTTCACCAATTTATCCAGCACTGATGTCACTGTCTCACCGGGCGCCGCAATCAAATCATAAGGATAAACAATCTCAGTTTCTCTGTAACCGCAAACTTGAGTACCATCATCACTCTGTACGCGCATAACAGTGCCTTCATCATCACCAGAGCCATCAGCTCTAGGCATACGAATACGAGCCGGTCAATAGAATTCTTTAGACACAGGAGTTTCATCATTTAAACTTAATTTACCTATATTCTTATCATAAGAATATTTATAGCCATCTCCATAATCCTTATCAATTTCACTTATTTTAATAGTTTCTCAATTACTACCTTCTCTATAAATCTGGCACTCATCCTCACCATCATAACATTGAATTGCAGTATGAGTAAACCCTAACCCTTCAGTATCGGTTGTATCCTCATACACAAAGAAATATAATGGATTTTCTCCGATATATTCTAATATTTCAATACCTAAATCATCCAAATCATTCACAATAATATTTTGCCAAGGTTCTTGCGCATATTCATGAACCATCTGCAACACAATATCTTTAATAGGAATTAGCGTATTTTTAATACTTCCATCATCTTGAGTTTCATCCATTGAACCAAAATCCCAAGAAGCTGGAATGACTCCACCTAAATCGCCATTAAGTAAAGCCATTTTATCTCTGCCAGAAATTGAAATTGTATAGCTATTAACAGCTTCATTACATCCAAAAGAAGTAATAATAAATACACCTTGATTAAATCAAATAATATCTGGATATCTATTATCAATATGATTTTCTAAACCTATAAAAACCCTAAACTTTGTATTTAATCCTCAATAAAAATTATTTATATCAGCATGTTCTGCAACAAAAGTAAGGGAGCAAGTGCGCCTTACCGCTGAACTTCCGTCAATATTAATACTTCCAGAAGTTACTCGCCCCGATACTTCATCTACTGGGTCTTCTTCCATATTTAAGGCGATAATTTTAGTCCAGATAAAACGATGCTTAAACTTATCTAATCTTCTTAAAAAATCTTCATCTAACATCGGATTTCTCATAAATTACCTCCTTATCAATTTATATCCCAATTTTTTAATATATTTAAACCTTTTTTATATTTTTTATATTCTTCTTCAGAGATTTCTCTATTTTTAAACTTTTCTTCAAGTTTCTCTAATGCTTCATCTTCAGAGATTTCTTCATCTTCAAATTTTTGCTCAAGTTTCTTTAATGCTTCATCAAAAGATATTAACTTATCTTCTTCGTCTTCTCCTAGCATATCTAACATATCGGCTTTAATTGAATAAGGTCGCATATAATAGTTATTTCTATTTGGCGCTAATTCTTCTCCAACAGCACTTTGGACTGCTTCAATATATTCGCCATATTTGGCACGCTCTTCCACTAAATCTCCAGTTGCGCGAGCCGCTTCTCATTCTTCTTTCTTGGCCTTGATACTACCATCTAAATCAGTAGGTTCTAACGTAGCAGTAACCTTACTATATAATACTTGCGCGTAAATACCAACGCCAAGTTTAAGAGTCTTTAAATCTCCATCTTCTAAATCCATATGATAAGTACTTACTTCTAATTTTTCACCATTCTCGCTTGAATCTGATTGCTGTACAATATCAAACATGTCATTTATAAGACCATTATCATATTTTTCAAGATGTTCAACTCTCTCAGTAGCTCTTTCTGTTTTATAAATTTTATTCATTCATGGATCAAGGATATAATATTCATCTTTTAAAGATCTGATTATCTTTTTACATTCTTCGTCATTTGGTCTATCTGGATAAAATAAAACTTCATCTTTATAAAATAACTCTTCTTCTGGTCCCATTTCCGCAAACCAACTATCAATAACTTTTCCTTCGCCAAAATGATCATTATGGGTTTCTTTTTCTTCTCCTTCTCCATAATCATGATATCCAGTAGGAGAATTACTATATAATCTAGAATGAAGAATGCTATAATTCATATCTTCAGTTTTTTCATCTAAATTTACTACAACAAATAATCCAAAAGGAGAATATTCCATAATATACTTATCTTGTTCACCAAATGTTTGATTCTTAAAAGGCGCTTGTAAATAAGAGTCAAAATAAAGATTATCTCATACTTTATTATCAATAATAAAATCTCTTTTACCTTGCTGTCCAGCTCCACTTGTTTCAAACATTTCTCCAGTTTCATTGAAATTGTCTCCTTTATAATATACATAATAAAGAGGACGCTTAAATAACTGAATATCGCAAATATCTGCAACTTGTTCTATTGGCATCCTATCATCATCGCCATTATTGCCAAGATCAATACGATGCTTACTTTCATAATCAACTACCTCTAAATACCCTTTCGCCAATTCTTTATCAAGACCTAATCCAACTATTTGTCTAGTCATACCAATATCTGTTTCTATATTTGAAACTAAATTAAAATCATCCTTTAATTGGTCTTTATACTGATATCTAATTGTACCACCATTAGCCAAAACATTATTATTATATAAATTATTTTTACTTGGCTTATGCCAGTAAATACCATATACATTTTGAATATCATCTAAAATATAAGTGCCAGTTGGGCCAATCTTTATAAAAACTCCATTATATTCACTCTTTGCGCCAGGGTCAGTAACTAACTTAAATTCCGATCCAGGCAACCAATCTCTAAACTCAATATAATTTGTATGGCCTCCGCCTAAATTAGACTGGAATAAATTAACCGAATATTCTTCTCCAGCAGTGTAATAATGATGGCTAAACTTGTCACTTCCAGAAGGATAATCAATCTTTCTCCATTGTACGACATAATCATCAATATCTTCTTTTGGAACTGGAGTAATTATACCATGCGCTACCATTGCATTATACTCAAAAGGCGCACATTCATATGCGGTTGCGTTAAAAGTATGTAACATTCTTCCTACTACAGTATTTGGAGTTAATGACACATCCATCAAGCGCACTAAATAGTTACCCTCTCCAGGAGTTCTGATTAACTTAACCTTACCATCATTTAATCAATCCAATACTTTTAACTTAAATAGGCGCTCTGACGCAAAATTCTCATCAATTAAATCTTTTGCTCATTTTGCATGAGTTAAATTATCTGTATAAGAAACTTCATCTTTTTCTTCATCATCTGCGGCCGGCGCTTCTTCAGTGTATTGAATCTCGTTATCATGATTATCAGGGTAGCCTTCTTCACCATATAACTTAGCACCTATACCGCTATTACTTGAAGTACCACGTCTTCTTGAATAATCGGTTCTTAAAATTTCTTCATATGTTGTAAATAACTCACTCTCGTCCATTTGCATTGAGATTAATCCCGATACTGGGAATATCTTATATCCAACTCGCGCATTTCTAAAGAAGAATGGATATTTGCCGCCAATGGTCTCACTTCTACTTTCCGCAAGTTGTGTCTTAAAACTGCTCATTTGCGGATTAAATTCAACTCTTAATTGTCGTTTACCATCATAGATGAACATATCATCAAAATCCGCATAAATCTTTTCACTATCTATTGGATCAGAATATATATTATATAAATTATATCTTCTAACTCTATAAATATAAGTCTTACCTTGCTCTATTGTAAAATCTCTAAATACAACATCACATTCAGTTGGAATTTCTCCATGGCAACCAAATCTGGTTAGTTCCATCCAATAGGTCGGGTCCATCATATCTGCGCGAGATAATACGAACATTCCAGCTATTGGCTCTTCCGCATATAAAGATACCGCAATATAGCCATCATCTTTTACCAAATGAGGTCGGACTGCTAATGTTTTAAATCCATTAGGAACAGAACGCTGTTCTACTAAAACATATTCTGGACTGCTAACAACTAAATTATTATTAGTAGTAACAGTATACTTTATTGTATATACTTTTCCACTTTCAAGCTCTCTAAAAAAGTGTCAATGGTCTTCAGATTGATATTTAGCTACATTATTCTCTACTGAATGCGCCATTTCGCCACTTTCATAAACAATTTCTTTATCTTCGTTATAAATTTTGAAATTACAAGAATAAACTTTCTCTGTAATATCGCCACTATATTCACTATCTTCTAAAACACGTTGGCTAAATACACCAACAAATTCCGTATTATTATTATTTGCTTTTGTTAATTCAAACCCGTCAATATAAACATCTGGTTTAGAAGTACATTTAACAACTCCAACAGTTGAGTAATATCCAACTGTTTCTTTTTCATCTTTAAAAGCTAATTGTATTTTATAAAACTGACCAACTGTTAACTTTATTCCTTGTATTTTTCCTTCTTCAACTTTTAAATGGACTATTCCCCCGCCCCTGCTTTCTTCTAATGCTCAATATCCAGGAGCAGTTTTGGATACTTTCTCTCGGGTTTCAGCTCTATCTGTTCCCGCAATGTTTATATCACCAAGTAACGCATCATTTTGAACAGTTTTTATTCTAACCGCAAATGATACTATATCCGCAGAACTTACCGCTTTATTAAAAGTAAAGGGAATGGCTATTTCACCATTCCCTTTCTCATCTAAACAGAAAGCTGGCAAAGTTCCTTCTATATATGGAGGATATAATCTTGCCATATTTCTTACCTCCTTTTACTCTTGAGGTGCTGCTTCATCGTCAGCTACTGGCGTCATCTTAGGTGCCATTGCTGCTCTCTGTTCATTGTCAATTACATTCTGAAGTGCCTGCATGCAATTCACTAAGGTAATAGTATCACTACCCTTGACACTAATACTCATAAGAGCATCAAGAATGTTTCTTAACATTTCAATGTTTTGATTATTCATATCTTTTATCTCCTTTTTCTCTATATATTAATTATCATCAACGACTAAACCATCAGCTATTTTAATATTAGTAATTTGATTCGGCGAGATTAGACCGTTTAATGCAGTTATTACTTCTCTTAATTTCGCTGTTAACTTTCCAATATTAGCTTCAGTTTTTCCAGCCGCTTCTACCGAATAATAATTATTTAAATCTGTTTTTAATGCGTAATTATTTAAATTATTGCTAAGACCAGATAATTCATCTCCAAGACCAGATAAATCATCTCCTAATCCAATAACTTGATTTTTACCTATAGTTAAAGCAGAAGCATAAACTGTCCCATCATATTTAACTCAAAATTTTGGGGAACGAGTTGGATCATCATATTTTAAAAGTTTTATTGGAGAACCGCTCGGATCATCACTTAATTGAGTATAACCTGCCCAGAAAGCTATTGAATTACTCATTACCCTTAAAGGGCCTCCTTCTGTGCTTAAATAAACTTTATCAAATGGAGCCATACCAGCCTGATTAGTATTTCCAGACATAGATTGAGCAGAAGTAAAATAATTTGGCAAAATACTTCATCCAGCAATAGTACCACTTTTTGCGTTTAAAACACCCTCATTATTAACAGTAAACATATCTCCGCCTAAAGAAATATCACCTTGAGTCATAAATAATCCACTATTATTTAATTGTAATGTGTTTCCAAATTTAATACTGCTACCTTCGTCTGCTATTAATGTAAAGCTACCTCCTGCATTAACTTTTAAATTTCCACCAGATTTTATATCTAGTTTACCATTAGACTCTATATTTAAATTTCCACCAGATTTTATATCTAATTTACTATTAGATTCTATACTTAAACTGCCTCCAGATTCTATTGACATATCTTTTTGAGTTTTAATACTTCCGGTATTAAAATCAATAGTCATTCCAGGCTTAAGAGTATTACCTTCTCCTTTAACATATCCGCCTTCAATAATAGCTTTTTCACCATTAAATCTTAATCCACCACCATGGCCTTCTCTTGTTGGAGGTACACCAAGATATAAGTTGCCATTATTGTTTAATTCAAATGTTTGAACATTATTTCTATATCCAGCCAATGCAGAAATTAAACTATTTTCATTGGCTTCTCATGGATATTGAGTTACAATATTACCCATTACAATACCAGAATATTGTCCATTGCCATTTACCTTTAACGAACCAAGATTAGTAGACTCTATTTTCGTGGCTGTGTTATCAATTGTTAAGACTTTTTCGCCATCAACGCTCTCTTCTTTTCTTTCTCTTGGCGTTAAAGTAATTATATCACCATCAAAACCCTGAACCACCATTTCAGTAGAGTCCATATTTTGAATTACAGCAACCGGTTTATATAATCTAGCAAATTCATTTTCGTCAATTTTAACAATGGCCTCAATAGCTATTTCATTATTACCAACTGTATGCTCTATATATTGCGATTTTGGTCTTAATCTATTATAACTTAGAGTAGGACCTCAAGTTGCTTGAGGAGAATCTTTGTACTGCCCACCAAATCGGGCAATAAGATCAATCTTATAACTTCATCCATTATTTTTAAAAGCATTTTGAATAGCACTTATTTTTGCCTCAAGTTCATTTTTTTCGTTTATTAATCTTTGGAACTCTTTATAGTGACACCATGCTAAAGCAACTCAATTTCGTTCTGGATGCTGAATAACTTTAGCCTTCCAGCTTTCAAAAGCTTCTTTTTCTTTTTCTAACTCTATTTTTATCCTACTAAGATTGTTTTCAAAGTTATTACAGATAACTTTTAATTCTTCTTTAAAATAAGTTGGATTAGCATTATCTTTATCATATCCAATAATACCATGACCATTAATTTCAAGAGCCTCTAAGAGTTCTTTTGCAGAAACAATTCCAGTAACAGATTTTTTTGTAATTAATGGTTCTAATTCTGTTACAACTGGATCTAAACGCTTAATAAATACATCTTGCTCTGTAATTGAATCTTTTAAAATTTCTTCAACCTGTTCTTCAGATTGACTATAAGATAATTTTTCATAAGTGAAAGTTATTTTATAATTATCATAATTGCTATAATTTTTGCCCTTTACTTTTATCGGTATTGGTAAATAACCAATGTAACAATTACTATTATCATTTGTATCGTCCTCTGGCAAAATACCTTTTAACACTCTAAATTCCGCCAAATAATCATTAAGTTCATCATTATTAATTATTTTACTTCTAATAAAATAAGACCCATTTTGTTTTGTTAAATTATTTGTAGATCATCCAGTATAGAAACCTGAGTAAAAACCTTCATTTCTACTCCATAAATCTATTATATCAGAAAATTTTAGTAACGTCAAGTCTCTTTCTTCATTAGTTATATTATCAAATATTTTAATATCTAATTTATGTCAATCATCATCCCCATGAATAATAGAATAACTTTCACTATCTACTTTTTTAAAATTAGTATCATACTTCTCTCCAATAGACATTTCCAATCTATAACGAGAAGATGGCACAATATGCTGTCTAAATAATGGAGTAATCGCGCCAGTTAACACTGTATTATTTTTTATTATATAACACTTTACTTCATTATTTAAGGCATCCTTATTTAAATAAGGATTTAATTTATAACTAATGTATCTTGAACTTCCAGGTTTCTTATATCCATAATAAATATAATTATCTAAATCTATCTTAACATTTCC
>Ga0247610_10003051_pt1 | contig 18768 bp, 6 predicted proteins | sample 174DNAGHGhighgp2_FD_193483 | JGI IMG/M metagenome (GOLD analysis project Ga0247610, IMG submission 193483) | Sheep rumen microbial communities from Palmerston North, Manawatu-Wanganui, New Zealand - 1742 DNA GHGhigh gp2 | ecosystem: Host-associated > Mammals > Digestive system > Stomach > Rumen ...
GTTCGCTGCCATCCATCGCGTCTTGACCTCTCCCACCTGGCGCAGTGGTACACTGCTGACCGGCTTTGTCGGGGGAGTGAGATACAGGTCGCCGATGTCGCCAATCTTCATCTGCTCAGTACTTCCGTCTCGCAGCACGACAGGCACCTCGTAGTTGTCTTCCCAAATGGATGCCACTTGAGTCTTGCCCGTCTGCAAAGCCAACTGAAGCTCTGCCGAGGTGCGTGTGATACCAAGCTGAGGCGCTGTTACAGGGTCGAGCGTTATGTCAACGATGGGCGTAAGTTGGTCATAATCGGTATGCACCCACTCCAATTCGGGCATCTGCCGCATCCTTTCCATCAATCGCTCTGCAGCTAATTGTATGCTGTCCAAATCGTTGCCGTAGAATCGATACTCATAGGTGGGCACCGGTAGATAGTCCATCTGCTTGAAGCGCACATAGGCACCTGGCCAATGATTGCTCAGGCGAGGAGCATATTCATTCAGCACGTCGAATGTCGTCTGTATGCTTGTCGTGTTGATGATGAGCTGAGCAAAGTTCTTGCCGCCAAGTTGGGGCTCGTAGCTAATCTGGAAGCGTGGCGAAGCGCACCCCATAAAAGTTGTGATGCTCGTGACGCGATCGTCCTTGGCAAGCGAGTCGCGCAAGGCCTCAGTGATGGCTTTTGTCTCGTCCAGACCTGCGCCCAGAGGCAAATACACCTCACAGGCAAATTGCGCACGGTCGGCGAAGGGAAACTGGCGCAGCTTAAGGGTGGGGAAGATAAGCGATGTGAGGACGACCAGCACGATGCTGCTGCATATCGTCATCCACGGGTGTCGGAATGTCCACTTTAGCACCTTGTAGTAATGATACTGCACGAAGTCAGTGATGCTGCGCTTGTTTGATTTCCCCCTCTTTTGCGCCTTTTTGATAAGCCACACGTTCAAGGCAGGGATGATGCAGGCTGCGACAATAAGGCTGACCATCAGGCAGATGGTGATGGTGGCAGGGAAGAATCCAATGACATCGCCTGCTTCGCCAGTCATCGTGAAGAGGATGGGGAAGAAGATGGCGCAGATGCATACCGTAGCCAATAACATAGGCATGAAGTATTGCCTGACCGCCATAACGGCGGCCTCGCGGCGCTCCATGCCGGCACCTAAGTATTCGAGATAGCCGTCTATTACCACAATGCTGTTGTCCACAATCATGCCCAGTACAACGATAAGTGAAGCCAGGGTGATGATATTGAGCGGGATGCCCAGCAGGTACATGATGCCTACGCTGATGAAGGTAGAGAGGGGAATCGTGATGGCTGCAACGATGGCACTGCGCAAAGGGAAGAGCATCATCATTACCAGTATTATGACAACCATCGACTCTATCAGGTTAACGAGGAAGTCCGCTACGCTTGCCTCGACGACCTTTGGTTGGTCTGTGATGCGAAGCACATCGACATCGGCCGGCAGATAAGTGTGCCGGAATTCGTCTATTACTTTGTTGACTTCCTTTCCGTAGTGTACGATGTTGTGTCCTTCAGTCATTTCGAGTGAGAGCAATACGCATCGCTTGCCGTTGCTTTCGATGTAATTGTCGCTTGTGTCATATTCTCGTCGGACATCCGCGATGTCGCGTACCCTGATCACTTTGCCGTTGGCGTCGGAATAGATGATGTGGTTCATGACTTCCTGCTCAGAGTGTCGGTTAGTTGCCAGGTGCAGGGGGATGTTTGTGGCTGGGGTGCTGACGCCTCCACTTAGTGTGGTGAGTCCTTCGTTAGAGAGTGCAGCCATGAGTGCTGCTTGCCCGATGCCGTAGGCGGCAAGGCGTTCGCGGTCCACGTAGATGCTTATCTGTTCTTTTTTCTCGCCATACTGTCGCACGTTGCTTACGCTTTTGATGCGTCGCAGACGGTCTGCCAACTCGTCGCTGTACTCTTGGAGTTCGCGGTAGGAGCGTTGGTTGCTTTCGAGGGTGATGAGTAGGGCGGATGCATCTCCGAAGTCGTCTTTGACGATGAGGGCAATGACGCCGCCTGGCAGTTGCCTTTTGAAGTCATTGACGCCATGCTTGATTTTGTTCCAGACGGGTGCCAGGTTTGTGAGTCGAGCGTCGAAGTAAACCTTCATGAAGCACATGCCGTTCATGCTTTGGGTGGTTGTTTTTGCCCGGTCTACTTCCTTGAATGTGAAGATGTACCGTTCGAGTGGCCTTGCCACTTGTGCTTCAATTTCTTCGCTTGTTGCTCCAGGCATGGCCGCCACTACGACTCCCATTCTCATGGTGAAGGGTGGGAACTCGTCTTTGGACATTTGTTCGAGTCCGTAGAAGCCGAAGATGAGCAGTATGGTGGTGATGAGTGCCGTGATGCCTTTGTTTTTGAGTGGCCAGGCTGACCAGTGTCGCATCAGGACGCTTTGTTTTTTCTGTTCCATGTGATAGTTGTTTCTACTTTACTTCGCTACCCTGGCTGACTTTCTGATAGCCTTCGACGATTACTTTGTCGCCTTCTGCCAGTCCTGATACGATGCAGATGCGGTCGCCTTGTACCTGCCCTGTTTCGATGGTTTGCCTGTGGGCTTTGCCGTTTTTGTCGAGCCATACGAATTTGTTCCCGTCGGCGCTTTGCTGTACGCTGCGGACAGGGACTGTCATTTCTGTGTGTGAGTCGTCGGTTTCTGTTGTGACGTATACGACCATTCCCGGCAGGAGTTCGCTTTCTGGATTATGGACGGTGAATCGTACGTCGTAGGTGTGTGTCAGGGGGTCGCCTTCTACGTTGCGCACGAAGTATGTGCTGTTGAAGGTTTTCCCTCCGATGGCATCGGCTGTGATGGCTACTCCTTTGTGTTTCCCGGCAGTCGGGTTGAAGAGGGCTATCTCTTTTTCTGGGACTGACACCTTGACTTTGACGGTTGAGATGTTGAGTATGGTGCAGACGGGCTGTGAGGGTAGAGCTGTCATGCCGCTTTCCATTTGTTTTTTCCCGATGATGCCGCTGCAGGGTGCCTTTAGTTTGCAGTCGGCGAGTGCTTTGCCTGCCATTTGGTAGCTGGACTGTGCCTGACTGACTTTCGTCTGTATGTCTATCCAGTCGATGTCGGATATGGATTGCGATTCGTGCAGGATTTTCATGCGTTCTTGTGCGTCGAGTGCTTGGTTGTAGGCGGCTTTTGCCCCTAAGAGGGCGCTTTCGCACTGGGTTGGGTCCATTTCTGCGATGAGTTGTCCTTTAGTGACGAACTGTCCTTCCTGCACGTATACTTTTGTGACGGTTCCCATGCCTGTGAAGCTGACGGGTGTGCTGCTTTCTTCTTCTACTTTGCCTACATAGTGCTTCTCGGCAGGGGTGGCGCCTGCACGGACTGTTTCTGTAGTGACGTTCAGTGCCTTCACCTGGTAGGCATTCTCGCTTTTTCTGCAGGCAACCAGCAGTATTGCGGTTGCTGTGACTGCGAAATAATTGAGTTTTGTCATGCTGTTGTGTGAAAATTCTTATTATTCGATGCAAAATTACAACTTTTATTTAATAGTGTATCTGTAATTATGGCGCAATTCTTGTCCTATTTCTCCGAATTTCATTCTTTTAGGCGGCAAAACGGATAAAATCATGTTAAAAAGGGCGGGTTATGCCAAAGAAAAACCTTATCTTTGCGGCGGCAATACCATTTGTTTTTATGGAGAAGTTGGATTTTCAAGCGATAGCGGATAACAGGGAGAGGTTTCACTTCAACGACCAGATTGCGCTATTCAGTGATTTTACTGAGTTGCGTAGCCGTGCTCTTTCTGAAGTGCTTATTGACGGATTCCTGTTTGCTGTGGTGACGAACGGTCAGGCGCAGCTTTCGGTGGACGATAAGAATTATCTGTTGAAGGTGGGCGATGTGATTACATGCAAGCCGCGTATTATTTTCGAGAAGAGTCTGATGAGTATTGACTTCAATGCTGTGGTGCTTTTCCTTTCTCCGGAGTATGTGGCGCGTCTGTCGCAGATGATTCGTATGGAATGGACGTACTCCATGTTCTCCTCGTCGCACAGGATTTTGCATGCTGACGAAATTGCTGTGAGACGCTATTGCCTGTATTTTGACTTGCTGAAGAATCACCTTTCCAGCCCGGAGACTCCGCACAAGGAGCAGAGTCTGCGTCTGCTTTTTGCGTCGATGGCTTACGACTTCCACGACTTGCAGAGGTTTCAGGATGAAGAGGTGTTGCATCAGTCATACAGTTCCAGCGAGAACATCCTGCGCCTGTTCATGCAGCATCTCCACGACCCTTCGCAGCCTTTCCTCAATGTCAACGAGTATGCGAGCCTGTTCCACATTACGCCCAAGTACTTCTCGAGCATTTGCAAACGCTTGACCGGCAGGACGGCCAACCAGTTGATCAGTTATGAGATTATGCGTTCAGCGCAGATTTCCTTACGCGACAGCAGCAAGAGCATCAAGCAGATAGCGGCCTCGCTGGGCTTCAAGAACCAGTCGCACTTCGGCCGTTTCTTCCGTCTGCATACAGGTGTTTCGCCCCAACAGTATCGCGAGGGGAAGTCGCGGCAGTAACCTGCTGATTCCCAGACCTTTTAAAGAGCCGTCTGACGCAGGCAGCTGAGAAGGCCGACGCAGGCAGCTGCGAAGGCTGATGCAGGCAGGAGCGAAGGCCGATGCAGCACGCTGTGTTTTCCGACACAGCACGTTGCATCTTTTCATGCCTTTTCGGTAGTGCCGGAAATGCCCGTCGGGAGCAGTTTTTTCATGGTGATAGGAGAAAAAAGTGTGCCGTGCGAGAACAAGGTATGGAAAAAAAGGCTAACTTTGTCATGCCATAGGTGCGTAAATGCGCCTGTGTGCGAGAAAACGAATGGCGTCACGGCGCAATTAACTTCTGAAAACCAAATGATGATAAAGCGAAATGCTCGCAGGATGTATGTCCTGCTTATGGCCCTGTTCTCTTCGGTAATGCTCCACGCTTACGATAGCAGCGTTGACTATCGCCTGACGGGCAACATAATTTGTTCCGGCACAGCCCAGAAGGCGGCGTTAGCCTTCGACGACAATGCCTCCACCTACTACAGCACGAATGCCGACGCCTTCCAATGGGTGGGACTCGACCTGGGCGAACCGCACGTCATAACCCGCATAGCCTATCAGCCCGCCCCGGGCTCTCAAGGCGCAAACCGAACCTTGCTCAGCATCTTCGAAGGCGCCAACAGTCCGGACTTCATGGACGCCGTTCCCCTCTACCTGATTGGCGAAGAGCCTCAAAGAGGTTCGCTCACCATCACCGACATCAATGTCAGCCGAGGCTTCCGCTATATCCGCTACGTCGGAAGCGCAGGCTCATACTGTAACATCGCCGAGCTACGCTTCTACGGCCATGCAGGAGAGGGCGATGACAGCCAGTTCTATCAAATCACCAACCTGCCGACCCTCAGCGTCCATGTGCAGGACAACATCCTGCCCACCGAGCGGGGCGTGGACTTCGAGTCGCAGTCGTTGCTCATCTACGAAGGCGGCACGATGATTCAGGACTATCCCATCCTGTTCCGCGTCCGTGGCAACTATTCTTCCTCTCACGAGAACAAGGCCTTCCGCATAAAGTACAACGACGGCAAGAGCCACCACATGATGCGCGGCTCGGCCAACGAAGCTCCCGCCAAAGCCAAGAAGTGGGTGCTCATCAACAGCTATCGCGACAAGACGCTGATGCGCAATCCCGTGGCTTGGGCCATGTCGCGTCGGGGCGAAAAGGAGTGGACACCGTGGAGCCAAGTAGTGGACCTCGTCGTCAACGGCTGCTATTGGGGCACATACACGCTGGCAGATGCAGTATCCGTGGACAATAAGCGCATCGGCATCACCGAGATGACCGAGTACGACATCGACGAGGAGAACATCACCGGCGGCTACTTCGTCGAGGTCGATAACAACGCCAGCCGCGAGCCGTACTGGTTCACTTCCTCCTACGGCAACCCTATCAGCGTACACGAACCCGACGAGGATGTCATTCAGCCTCAACAGTTCAACTATATCCGCAATGCGTGGAACGACATGGAGAGCACCGTCTTCAGTTCCGACTATACCGACAAGGAGAAGGGACTCGCCTCGGTGCTTGACGTCGAGTCGTTCTGCCGGCACTTCCTCATAAGCGAGTTCAACGGCAACACCGACATGCTCTGCCAAGTGTTCTACTATAAGGAGCGAGGCGACGACCACTTCTACACAGGCCCCATCTGGGATGCCGATCTTGCCTTGGAGAACGACCAGACCACTTATCCCGCCAACGAGCGCATGGACTGGACCTACAAGGTGCGCGACACAGGCAACTGGACGCAGTTCGTCGGCCGCGTCCTTTCCGACCCCTCCGTCTTCTCCAATCTGCAGGAGATGTGGGCCAGGCTGCGTCAGAAAGGCAACTTCGAGCCCGACGACCTGGCAGCAGATGTGGACTCCCTGCGCGAAGAACTCCGAGCCTCGGCCAACCTTAACTTCATCCGCTGGCCTTACCTCAACCAGTGGCTCTCGCTCAATCCCGAGGTTCCCGGCTCGTGGGAAGCAGAAGTGGACCGCGTGCGCAACTTCGTTCACGACCGTGTGGCATGGATGGACAAGATGCTGTCTTACGGAACGCTGCGTGAGGAGAATGGCTCTTACCAGATTGCCTCAGGCAGAGACCTCTGCGTGTTCAGCAAGATAGTCAATGAGGGAGGAGAGACCACCGCCAAGGGCGTCATCATTGCCGACTTAGACATGCAGGGCTTTAACGACATTTACCAGCCCCTCGGCAAGTCCAATGCTCTCTTCGCCGGCAGCATTGACGGCAAAGGCCATACCATTCGAAACCTCCATCTCACAGGCGACGCCGCCGTGGGCCTCGTAAGCAATGCTGGTGCATGTAAACTGAGCAACATCTCCTTCGACGAGTCATGCTCCGCTACGGGCAATACCAATGTGGGTATGCTGGTAGGCTATGCACGCAATGGCACCGTTTCGATTTCGGGCGTGGAGAATCATGGGTCGGTTACCGCAGCGACCGAATTAGCTGGTGGCTTAGTAGGCTCTGGCCGACTACTGGCAACCTTCAACCTCGAGAATTGCAGCAACACAGGCACAGTCACGGCTCCGAGCAATGCCGCAGCCCTCGTCGGACCGTCGTTGGGAAAGCTGACTGTAAAGAACTGCTTCAATGTGGGAGCCGTCTCCGGTGCAACAGAGGGCAAGGAGTTCGCTTTCGCCAACAAGAGCACCGTCGTGGAGAATTGCTGGGACTACACATCTACGCAGACCAACACAATGTCGCCCACTCAAGTGGAGAATGGCGAGCTCTGCTATCTGCTTAATGGTAGCGGCGAGAGCGAAACGTGGCGGCAGAACATCGACAACGGCCGTCCGCTCAACCTCTGGCCTGTTCTCCAATCGTCTGCAGGCATAGTTTATCTGAAGGACGGGCGCTTTACCAATGTTCCTTTCGAGGCCTCTGCATATCGTTACTATAAGCTGACTGTGTTGAAGACACAAGATGCAAGCGATGGTTCTCTGCAGTTCTCGGAGTTTGACCTGCTGGATGAATCGTTCAACGAGATAGATGACTTGGTAATTTACGAAGGCCCGGACGGTTACAGTCGGAATGAGGGAATGCAATCGTTAACTGATAACAATGCCGATACTAAGTTCTGCGGTCCCTTCTACAGCGGGATGTCTTTCCTGTTTGCTGCTGGTGAAGAGGTCGATGCCTATGGTTACCGCATTAGGACGGCTAATGATACGAAGAAATATCCTGGCCGTAATCTCTGTTCTTGGAGGCTTTATGGTAGTAACATCAACCTGTCTGCCAACGATGAGGGATGGGAGCCCATCGATGAACACATTGATGACTATTCTATGCCGGCGGCTAATTATACGGCTTGCGACTTCTATATCCCGCACACGCTCAAGTCGCTTACTTTGGACAAGCACGCGGCCATGCTTGTGCCTGGAGGTGAGTTGCAACTGCAGGCAAGCTATTCGCCTCAGTCCATTAAGGACATTACATTTAGGTGGACTTCTACCGACGAGTCTGTTGCCACCGTTGACCAGAGCGGTCATGTGGTGGCTAAGGATTTGGGAACAACAGAGATTATCCTCTCGACCCCTGGCGTCAGCATGTTGCGCGACACTTGTGTCGTTAGCGTTGTGGAAGAGCAGGTTCCCTTGTTCCGCTATTACAATCTGCTGATTACGGCTAATAAGGGTGACAATCTCCTGCAGTTTGCGGAGTTTGACATCCTTGACAAGTCGCTGAACGAGGCTGCGGGATTAGAGATATACGATGGCAGTTCGCCTACTTATCAAGGCGAGGGATGGGCCAACCTGACCGATAACGACATCCACACGAAGTATTGTGCTAATTTCAATGGCGAGGCGTATTTCCTTTTCGACGCTAAGAGCGAGATTCCTCCTTATGGTTATCGCTTCTATACAACTGGTGATACGAATTTGTATCCAGAGCGCAGTCCGAGGTCATGGACGCTTTTCGGAAGCAATACGAAGCTCTCTGACCCATACGATTCAAGGTGGGAACTCGTTGACGAGCGCTATAATGACACTATCATCCAGGGTGTCAGTTATAAGTCTTTCGACTTCTATGTCTTGAATGTTGACAACAAGCTTACCCTTAGCAAGCATTCCGCTATGCTTGCCGTTGGCGACGGCTTCCAGCTGGAAGTCAGCGACCGAAAGGGCGAGTTGCATAATATGGAACTGCGGTGGACATCGACGAACGAGGCTGTTGCCACGGTTGACGAGCAGGGATATGTGGAGGCCACGGGTGTCGGTACTGCTGTAATCACGGTCTATTCTGCTTCTGACGGAGCGTTGCGCGATGTTTGCGCCGTCAATGTCGTAGCGGAAATGCCGGCTCACCGCTACTATCAGTTGGCCATCGAGGCCATCGCCAGTGGTGGCACGATACAGCTCTCCGAGTTCGACCTCTTGGACAAGGACGGCAACGAGGTAAGGCCGCTTAGCCTTTATTCGTGGACCGGCTCTGCTGTCAGCAACCATCCGCACACCGACCTCGTTGACGGCTCGCCATATACCAAGTACTGCGGAGGCTTCCAAAACGGCGTTACATTATATATATATATAGATGCGGGGGAAGAAGTCACGCTTTCGGGCTATCGGCTCACTACGGCGAACGATACCTACAAGTATTCCGGGCGCAATCCCATCACGTGGACCCTCTTCGGCAGCAATACGCAGAGTGTGGAGCCCGACGATGCTTGCTGGGAATTCCTCGACCGTCGGGAAAATGACCACACACTTGGGGCCGTCAACTATACGCCCTATGACTTCTTCTTCTCCTATCCAGTGCCCGACGACACTCCCATCATCAATTTCGCTGATGCAGGGGTGAAGCAGATTTGCGTCTCCCAATGGGACAGGAACCGTGATGGTGAACTGAGCGAGGCGGAAGCTGCAGCCGTCACCAGTTTAGGAGAGGTGTTTGCCGGAAATACGGCAATTGCGTCGTTCAACGAGTTGCGGTACTTCACCGGCCTGACAAGCATTGACGGCGAAGCATTTGCGGAGTGCGCAGGGCTGTCCGCTGTCATGATTCCTGCCAATGTGACAAGGGTGGAAGGTTTCGCTTTTGCCGGTTGCCGTGGATTGAAGGAGGTATATTGCCTCGCGGAAACTGTTCCCGATGCAGACGCATCCGGCTTCAACGGCTTAGACTTGGGGAGGATTCTGCTCCTTGTGCCAGAAGGGACAGAGACGGCCTACAGAAGCCATCCCGTCTGGAAGCTGTTCTGGGTAGAAACTCCCACCAGTGTCAATCTCCAGCCTGCTGGTGTCAGAGGTCAGGACATCATTTTCGACCTTTCCGGACGACGGCAAAATGACCTGCGCCGAGGCTTGAACATCAAGGGCGGCAAGACTGTTCTGCTCAAGTGACTTGCTAATCGGCAGTAAATCAAACTATTAGAGAAGCTGAAAACCCAGCGTGCTGCGTCGCCCGATGCAGCACGCTGGGTTTGCCTTTGCAGCACGCTGCATCGGCCTTTGCAGCACGCTGCGTTTGGCAACGCTCCATAGTGCATTTTTTACCCCCTCCTTTTGTACTAAATTGTTCGCCTACATACCAAAGCTCACGCCCGCTGTGTTAAAATTTATTAAAAGGCGGGAAATATATTTGAGCAGAAGTGTGAACGAATGTAAAAAACATTATTTTTGCTTGTCCTAAAGTGCGAAAGATGCACTTGCAGATACAGGAAAACCGTAAGAAAAAACCTATAATTTTAATTAACTGATTTATTAACTTCTAAAACCAAAAACAATGAAGAGATTAATTACATCTTCGAGCACTCTTTGGTCATGCCTTATCGCCGTGGTGATGATGATGGCCTCTCAGAGCGCGTGGGCTGAATATGTCAAGCTCACAGCATTGGATGGTACTGGCGGTACCGGTGGTGAAGGTTTTGCATCCTTGGTCGATGCTAAGGTATCAACCAAGATGGGTCACTCCTTTGACCCCAACAGCACGGATTCGACTCGCCTTAAAGCCTACATCATTGTGAAGGCCGAGAAAGCTGTCGTGCCTGAGTTCTACTTCCTTGTAACCGGTGGTGATACAGGTAGTTTTCCTACCCGTAACTGGAAATCGTGGAACATCTACGGCGGTAACTTCGAAAGCGACGACCTAGCCAAACGCAATGTTGAACATCCTGATTTGGCAGGATGGACACTCATCGATAGCCGTGAGAATGAGGACCTCCCTGAAGAAAACAATGGTCATAAGGAATTCAGTTTCAACCAAGGCGGTAATACTGCCTACCAGTATTTCTGGATTGAAATCACCGAGTCCGTCCAAGGCACCGACATATGGTTGCAGATGGCAGAGTGGGGACTGGGTTCCTATGGCGATTTCGAGCAGTATGTAGCGGAGCTGGAAGAAGCAGGAACACCTGTCGATGAACCCGTTGGGTACACCATCATCAGCGGCGACCGCAACAATGGCGACGGCGAAGGTCTTCCCATGCTCTTCGACGGCCGCATCGACACCAAGTGGGGTAATGGCCTGACCGCCAAGAATTATGGCGAGACAACCAATGGTGCATACTTCATCATTAAGACTTCCCGTAAGATGGCTCCCACCTACTACAAGCTCGTGACAGGTACGGACAATGCCACTTGGAAGTATCGTAACTGGAACACTTGGCAGATTTATGGCATTGCCAATGCCGACGTTCCTTCTGACGGCAAGCCGACCCGCGCCTCCGACAAGTGGGTGCTGCTCGACAGGAAGGACAACATCTCCGAGGAAGTGCTGCCCGACAAGAACATGTTCACCGTCATGTTCGACCTCTCTGAGAATGTTACAGAGAAGTATCAGTACTTCAAGGTCGAGATTGACCGCACCATGGCCGGCAGTGGCTATATGCAGATGAGCGAGTTCTCTTTGGGCGACCAATATACATTTGCCCTCGCCCTCAAGGACATTGTTGAGTCTGCCGAAGAAAACTACAACCCCGACCTCTTCGCAGAAAAGGCGTTGATTGAACAGTTCGGTCAGGCCATCGCCGATGCCAAGGCTTGTGAAGACCCCTTCGCTCTTGGCACCCTGAACGCTTCTATCGACGACCTGACTTCAAAGGTTGCTGCCTCTGCAAGCCAATATGCAGAATTGACTACAACCCGCAATCAGGCTATCAACCTCATTAACGAGGATAATCTGGATGAGACTGCTATGCTTTATGCTCAAATGTGGATTAGTGAACTCGAGAACGTCGCTCCCAACGATGAATTCCCTGTTGGTAACTACGGCTACATCAAGGCTAACCGTCAGATTACTGGAGCAGAGGCTGTGGCAGAAGCAAAACGCGTAAGCTCATATCTCTCTGGTCATTTGAAGATTGTGGACGACCCCATTGGTGATGTCGGCTATGTCTTCGTCAGAGGTACGACCGACAACTGGAACGCATCAGAAGGCCCAGAGGCCCTCATCGACGGCGACCGTAACGGCACAAAGTGGGGTACTGCAACAGGTGGAGACCGTTTCCTTATCTTCAAGGCCAAATCACCCATTAAACCCACTTACTACGGCCTCGTTACCGGTGGCGACACACACATCTATACAGACCGTAACTGGAGGAACTGGAAGATTTGGGCTGCCAACTTCGATAGCGACGATGACGCTGTCAAGGACGCTGACGGTTGGGTACTCATCGACGAGAAGGAAAACGTAGGCACTGACGTCCTCAAGACCACCAGCCTCTTCGAGAGCTACATCAACCTCTCTATCGGCTGTGCAGTTCCTTACACTTACTTCAAGATTGAGGTTTACCACAACGGCGGTATGCAGATGAACGAGTTTACCTTCTATAACCAAGGTGACTTCCAAGAATATCGCGAGAGCTTCCTGTTAGACTTCGAGGACTATGATCCCGACGAGATTGTTGCTTATCAGGGCTATATCGATGACTACAAGCAGAAGTATCAGGAGTTGGCAGAATGTGGCAACGCACCTGACCTCATGAAGCTCAAGAACGAGTTGTCTGACCTCCAGATACGCATTGATGAATCTGCCGCACTCTATGAGGATTATGAGTCTTGGTATGATGAACTTCTTTCTGCGGGACCTGCTTCTGAAGAGCTGGAGGCTTGGTTCAACGGCTACACACAGGAGAATATTGCTCCCAACAATATCTATATCAATGGTACGCACGCTTACATCGTAGAGAACAAGAGCCTCGACAACGAAGCTATCGGCCGCGCTGCCGGATGGGAAACCTCGGGAGACAGCAGAACAGAAATATTGCCCAGCGGTGAAATTGGTTACATCCAGAGCATGATTAATGCAGCCAATGATGGCCTCTACATCCTGCTCGACGGTCACACCGAAGGTCAGTGGGGCGACGGCTTCTATGGTCACCTCATCGACGGCATCGACAAAGATGTCAAGGATTCAGAAGGTAATGTTACTCAAGCCGGAACCAAGTGGGGCGGCGATGCTGATGCGAACGGCAACACCTACATCATCTTCCGTACTCCTGGCAAGACCAATCCTTTCTTCTACACGCTGACCACTGGTAATGACACTCGTGTATATACCAGCCGTAACTGGGGCTCATGGTTCATCTATGGCGCTAACTTCGAAGGCGACGCCCTTGCAACCAAGGACGCAGAAGGCTGGGTACTCATTGACAACAGAGAGAATACCGGTCAGGACCGTTTGCATCCCGTCAACGAAGAGCCCTCTTACTTCGGCTTCAGCACCGAGACTACCGAAGCATACACATATTATAAGGTAGTCGTAACGAAGGCTTATAAGGACAACGCAATCCAGATGAACGAACTCCACTTCGGTACAGAGGAAGAGTTCGAAGAAATCAAGGATGAATACATCAATGCTGCTAACGAGTTCGAGTACGACAGAGTTGCTGAGCAGGCTCTCATCGACCAGTACGAAGAAAAGGTAGGGGACATCGATGAGGTCGCTAACATGGAGGCCCTCTTCCGCATCAACTACGAACTGGCAGACCTTCGTACAAGGATTGAAGCCAGCGAAAAGGCTTACAACCATTACGAGGAAGTTGTTGAGCAAACAAAGGCTTTCATTAAGGATAACAGCTACGAAGAGAGCGAAGCTAAGACTTTCCTGATCAACTACCTGACCGGAGAAGATGAGCCTTCTGCTGAGGCATATCCCAACGGCGCTGCAGTTTACATCTTGGATAACCATCTGCTGGCAGACAGCATTCTCACCGATGAGATTGCCTTCATAGACTCTCTGAAGAGGGAAGTAGTTGCTGCAGGTTTCGGTCCTGGCGCTGACATTACACCGCTCATCCTTAACAACACCTTCGCAAAGGCTGGTGAAACTTTGAAGGACGATGACAACAAGACCCTCGGCCGTGTTGCTGAAGGTTGGGATGGCTACATCTTCCGTACTGCTACTGACAGTGTAGGTACCGTTTATGCAGCAGAGTTCTGCAACGAGAATAAGACATTCAACGTTAGCCAGACACTCTCTAACCTCAAGAACGGTTACTACAAGGTAACGCTCAATGCAGCTTTCCGTGCAAATGGCGACCTGAAGAGTTTCAACTATGCTCCTCTGGCATATGCTAACGACATGATGACTTATGTTCCTGTTGTTCGCGAGGATGCCATTGATGCAGACGGAGACTACTGGAAGGGCACAACATCCGACAAGCCTGTATTATATGTTTGTGACATTGACACTCCTACGGGCGATCCCGCTGTTGACTCTGTTGTAGTGAATTATGGCCCCTGGGGTTGCGAAGGTGCAGCCTATGCATTCCGCAATGGCCGCTATGCAATTACTCTGGTTGCTAAGGTTACCGACGGTCAGCTGACTATCGGTGTGAAGAACGAAGGTACTAAGGGCAATGAATGGACTGCCGTAGGTAACTTCCATGCATTCTACCTTGGCGATGAGGCTGATGCAGCTAATGCTCTGTCTGAGGCTGCAGCTTGCAATAATGCTCGTATCGAGATTTTAACTGAGGTCTATGAATCCCCGGTAGAGGGTGTAGAAGACTATTCCAATGCTCCTGGTTTTGCTGCTGCTCAGAAGCAGACTCTTATCGAGAACATGGGCGTAGCTACCTATGATGCTCAATTGACCATTGGTGAAACCATGCAGGCCATCTATGAAACGAAGAAGGCTTACATTGAAGTCTTTGATGCATCAGAGATGGTATATGGAAAGTGGCTTGAAAGGACTGCGGCAGACGAGACGGGCGATGCAGAAGAAGAAATCTATGGTGCAAGAGATAATCTTGAATTAGGTGCTTATGCTGATGCAGATGCTGCTCTTGCTGCTAAGGCACAGCTGTTTGCTCACTGGCCAGACTACTTGGAGATGAAGGCAAGTCAGGCTATGGATGTTCAGCAGGATGGTTTCATGTTCGATATCCTTACGAACGGTTCTAAGCCTTATATTTCTTTGTCAACACTTTATGAGGCATTGGAGGAGGACGAGGTTATCCTTTCCTTCGAGTACAACTCAAAGGCAGACATCAACAATGGCCGCTTCATGTACGAGACTCCGAACTTCCATACTGATGTATATGAAGAAGTACCTGTTCTTCCTGCAGCAGCAGAGTGGACTAAGGTTTACCTCAAAGTTTCTAATGGTATCGAGGCATACAAGTTTGGCAGTGCTGTCAATCATGCTATCAGATGGTATATTGACTACAATGCAACAAAGGATGATAAGATTAGCCTGAGTGCTCGCAACTTCCTGTTCATTACCGAAGCTCAGATGAAGGCTGAGGGTGGAAAGGCTATCAATGGTTCTATTGAGGGTGACCTCAATGGCGACGATAGCGTAGATATCTCTGATGCCGTTGTTATTCTGGATGTAATGGCTAGCGATGAACCAGATATGAAGTTCGACCTCAATGGTGATAATGCTGTTGACATCTCTGACTTCGTTGTCATCCTTGACCTTATGGCTCAGCAATAAATGAAGTGTTACAGTAAGAAACTCAAATAACTCTATTAATTCTCTTGGTCAGGCTTTCTGCCTGACCAAGAGAATGTCTTTAATTATTACATACATATTAAACAACAATGAAGAAGCTATTCTTTTTACTATCCATCCTGCTCTTTATCGTTTGTTCCTGTTCGGAAGAGATAGATACTTCAGACCGTTATGTCTTCACGGATAAAACGATTGCGTCTTATCTGGAGAATTTCCCGGATGTTTATTCGCAGTATCTGGAGTTGACGAAGAAGGTGCCTATTAGTGGTAGAAAGGATGTTTCTTCCGTTTATCAGGTTTTGACGGCGCGTGGCAACTATACATGTTTTGCCGTTACGAACGAGGCGATGGATGCTTATCTGCAGAGCCTTGTTGACGAGGGCCTTATCAGTGAGCCTTCGTGGGATGCTTTCCCCAATCAGCAAAAGCTCGACTCCGTGATGCGGGTTGTTGTGCTTAACTCTATTATTGACGGTGGCGACGAGGAGTCGCAGCGCTATACGACGAATTTGATTTCGTCATACGGAGACAATGCGGTGTTGCCTCTGTCCAATGCATACGACCATAAACTTACGGTTCAGAAGACCGAAGACATTATATATTTGGATAAGGAATGTGCCATAGACAAGTTGAATTGCGACATTCCCCTTATCAATGGTGTTGTTCATCAGGTGCACAGAGTCATTGCTCCCAGGGATTTGACTTGTGCCCGTTACATTCAGAATATCCTGGACGAGGAGAGCGAGGGGTATTTGATGTTTGCCAAGGCGTTACAGGCTTGCGATTTGTTTGACACGTTGAGTGTTGAGTCGGACAAGGTGTATGAGCAAATGTACAGTGATGGCAAGATTGAGGACATGGAGAACTATATGGATAAGGGTGGTTACGACATGACTAACGACCCGAAGGACCTTAACGCCTATGCTCCCGAACGCCGCAAGATTGGCTTTACATTCTTCTGTGAGACTGATGATTTCTGGCAGTCGCAGGGTATCGACCCTAAGGCTGCTGATGCTGTGGAGAAGTTGCAGGAGTGGATTGCCACGAATCATTACTATGTCAGTGACGGCGGGTATCAGAGCAACACGGACTATACGTCGCCCAAGAATATGCTTCATCAGTGGCTGGTGTACCATATCCTGCCGATGAAGATTCCTGCCAACAAACTTGTCTATCACTGCAATGAGAATGGCCACCCCATTAGTAAGCCTACTTCCAACTTTACTATACCTGTCATGGAGTGGTATCCTGTCTATGGTGGCGACCGACTGATTAAGATTTACGAGAGTGCCGAGAGCAACGGCATCTTCCTCAACAGATTCCCAACGAGGGATGTGGAGGACATGGTGAACAGCACGGGCCATGAGAACGGATGTGCTCCGGAAAAGGTGGGTGTCAAGATTCTTACCACCAGCGAGCAGGCTGTCGTCACTGATGTTGCCAATGCCTGCATCTATCCTATTGACCAGCCGTTGTTCTATAACGACGATGTTCGCGACAATCTGGGCAAGGAGCGCATACGTTTCGACCTGTTCTCTCTCTTTCCCGAGGCTATGACGAATGACATCCGTCGTGCCGAAAGCAAGCTGGGTAAGGACCAGCATGTGTATGTCCCGAAGAATTATCCGTATTTTGCCAACATGACATTTATGAACGACTTGACGGAGTTCATTCACTACAATGGTCATACATTCAGCTGGGCTAACTATTGTCAGGACGAGGATAAGGCTTTTGGCCAGTTCGATATCCTGTTCAGGTTGCCTCCTGTTCCCAAGGCAAACACTTACGAGTTGCGCTATAAGTTGCTTGCGACGGCTGCACGAGGTGTCGTGCAGGTTTATTTCGGAACCGACCCCAATCACTTGCCTGTGACGGGTATCCCTATTGACATGACGAAGGGTGTGGTTGCTGCTTTCGGCGAGAATGCCAAGTGGGAGGATTTGCAGGACAACGGGCATGACCAGGATGAGATTATCGAAATCGACCATAAACTGCGCAACCATGGCTTGATGAAGGCTACGAAGCATGAACAGGACAGTGAGTTGGCCCGTAACAAGGAGAACTGCTGTCGCTATATCCTCATTCGCAAGCCGCTCGAGCCCAACAAGCCATATTATGTCCGGTTCAAGTCCGTGCTCGATTCCAAGTCAAAGGAGCTCTACCTCGACTACTTCGAGTGGTGCCCCAAGGAAGTGTACGACAGCCCCGAGAAGCCGGAGGACAGTTGGTAACGATAAGTGGCTGAATATCAAGCAGGCGTGCTTCTTTTTATGGAAGGGCACGCCTTGTTTGTCAACGCAGCTGCCTGCGTCGCCCTTTGCAGCTGCCTGCAAAGCCTTTCGCAGCTGCCTGCGAAGGCCGATGCAGCTGCCTGCATTTTCCGACGCTCCTGCCTGTGTTATTCCAGGGCTCTTTCAGGGCGGTTGTCGCTGGCTGAAGATGCCGATGAAATGGGGTATTTGGAACAGACGACAGAATGTTTGAACAAATTAGATATGTGCTTATGAAGCGTAACATCCTGCTTATCTCCTTTCTGCTGACAGCCGTGCTGCTGCCTGCACAACAAAAGCCGTTGCACGAATTGCAGCAAGCTTTCGTTGACTTGCGATTCGGCATGTTCATCCACTACAACATGCCCACTTATTCCATCGAGGATTGGCCCGATCCCGATATGCCCGCGTCTGCCTTCGCCCCCACGCGCCTCGACTGCCATCAGTGGGCAAGGGCGGCAAAGTCGGCAGGCATGACCTACGGCTGTCTCACCACCAAGCACCATAGCGGTTTCTGCATCTGGGACACCCAGACCACCGACTATAATTCCATGCGTTCGCCAGCTCACACCGATGTCGTCCGCCAGTACGTCGATGCTTTCCGTCAGGAAGGGCTTGGCGTGATGCTGTATTTCAGCATCCTCGACACACACCACCGCATCCGCCCCGGATGCATCAAACCCGAACACACAAAGTTCATAAAATCGCAACTGAAGGAGCTGCTCACCCAATATGGCGACATCACGGCCCTCATCATCGACGGCTGGGACGCACCCTGGTCGCGCATCTCTTACGACGAAATCCCTTTCGAAGAGATATACACATACATCAAGAGCCTGCAGCCCAACTGCCTCGTCATGGACCTCAATGCCGCCAAGTATCCCCGCGAAGCACTCTTCTACACCGACATCAAGTCGTATGAACAGGGTGCAGGGCAGAAGATAAGCACCAGCGAGAACCGCTTGCCCGCCCTTGCCTGCCTGAGCATTCAGCGCACATGGTTCTGGAAGAAATCCATGCCGA
>Ga0247610_10003055_pt1 | contig 18750 bp, 12 predicted proteins | sample 174DNAGHGhighgp2_FD_193483 | JGI IMG/M metagenome (GOLD analysis project Ga0247610, IMG submission 193483) | Sheep rumen microbial communities from Palmerston North, Manawatu-Wanganui, New Zealand - 1742 DNA GHGhigh gp2 | ecosystem: Host-associated > Mammals > Digestive system > Stomach > Rumen...
AACTTCCCAGGGTGTCCTGGTGTGGGTGAGAAGACAGCTGTGAAACTGATCAATGAGTTTGGAACCGTTGAAAGTCTCATCAGTCGTACTTCAGAAATCAAGGGTGCTCTGCAGAAAAAAGTCGAAGAACATATCGACGACATCAAGCTCTCGAAATTCCTGGCGACCATCAAAACCGATGTTCCCATCGAGTTGAAGATGGACGAGTTGAAGGTTACGCAACCCAACGAGGCTGAACTCGCCAAACTCTTCGAAGAATTAGAGTTGAAGAGTCTCGCGAGTAAGATTCTTAAAAAAAGTGAAGTAAAGCAAAAACCTGCTAATCAACAACTCAATCTCTTTGCAGAATTTGCCCCCGTGGGTACGAATGGCGCAGAATTCTCGAGTTTTGAGAGCCTAAAAACGGTACCTCACGAATACAAACTCGTTGAAAATGAAGAGGATATAACGAAACTTTATGATTTTTTTAGGACAAAAGATTTTCTCGTTCTAGACACAGAAACCACTTCGACGTCTCCAATCGACGCAGAATTGGTGGGTTTGAGCTTCTCAGTCGAGGAACACAAGGCGTTTTATGTGCCCATTCCTGCCAATCGTGAAGAAGCGTTGCAAATTGTTAATATCTTTAAACCACTCTATGAAGACCCGTCGATTCTTAAGATTGGTCAGAATCTGAAGTACGACCTCGAGGTGCTCAGAAATTATGATGTCCATCTCAATGGTCCGATGTGGGACACGATGATTGCCCACTACCTCATCCAACCTGAGCTTCGTCACAATATGGATTATATGGCTGAGGTGTATCTTCATTATCAGACTGTCCATATCGATGAACTGATTGGACCCAAGGGAAAGAACCAACGTTCCATGCGTGACCTGACGCCCCAGCAGGTTTATGAGTATGCTTGTGAAGATGCTGACATCACCCTTCAACTGAAAAACAAGTTGGAGCCAGAACTGAAGAAGTACGATTGCGAAAAACTGTTCTATGATATTGAGATGCCCCTGATGCCCGTCTTGGCAGAAATGGAGATGAATGGCGTGAGGATAGATACGGAGTCGTTGGCTGAAACCAGCAAGCAGTTTACCACTCGTATGAACGAAATCGAACAGCGAATCTATGAACTCGCTGGCCAGTCATTCAATATTGCCTCGCCCAAACAAGTGGGTGAGATTCTATTCGATAAACTGAAAATCATCGAGAAGGCCAAGAAGACCAAAACGGGCCAGTATGTCACCTCTGAGGAAGTGCTACAACAGCTGAAAAACAAGCATGAAATTGTGGCTGACATCCTGGAACACAGAGGATTAAAGAAGCTTATTGGCACCTATATCGATGCTCTTCCAAAGCTGATTAACCCGCGTACGGGTCATATCCATACCTCGTTTAATCAGACTATTACAGCCACAGGACGTTTGTCGTCGTCCGACCCCAACCTGCAGAATATTCCTATTCGTGGCGAGGATGGCAAGGAGATTCGCAAGGCGTTTATTCCTGAGCCTGGTTGTCTGTTTTTCTCTGCGGACTACAGCCAGATTGAGCTTCGCGTGATGGCTCATCTGTCGCAGGATCCTCAGATGATTGAAGTGTTCCGTGAGGGTAAGGATCTGCATGCTGCTACCGCTGCCAACATCTACAAGAAGCCTATTGACGAGGTCACTCGCGATGAACGAACCAAGTCAAAACGAGCCAACTTTGGTATCATTTATGGCATTACTGTCTTTGGTTTGGCAGAGCGGCTGGACATTCCACGCGACGAAGCTAAGATGCTGATTGACGGATACTTCCAGACCTTCCCACAGGTACATGACTATATGGAGCAGTCGAAGGAAATAGCCCGCAAACAAGGCTTTGTTGTGACCCTATTTGGTCGTCGTCGCTATCTGCCGGACATCAACTCGCAGAACAGCGTCGTTCGTGGCTTTGCTGAGCGCAACGCCATCAATGCCCCCATTCAGGGCACAGCAGCTGATATCATCAAGGTAGCTATGATTCACATCTACCAGCGTTTCAAGACCGAAGGCATCAAGAGCAAGATGATTCTCCAGGTTCACGACGAACTCAACTTCTCCGTTCTCCCCGAAGAAAAAGAACGTGTAGAACATATCGTCATTGAAGAAATGCAAAACGCCTTCCAAATGGCTGTCCCCCTCGTTGCCGATTCCGGCTTTGGCAACAACTGGCTCGAAGCCCATTAACCCTCTTTGTCTAGTACACGGCGACAATGTTGCCGTTCGCCTAACACAAAGGTGACTATCACATGGACGAAAGAAAGAAAAGGCACATTAAGGGGCAACCCTTTAGCTACAGAGGGTAACGATAAGCCACAGGTTATCCTGTCACCATTAGGAGAACACGTAAGAACATGTTGGCAGGACATTCCATCTTACTACCCTAAGGTGAAAATCATCAAGCTATGCATCATGCCTGACCATATTCATGGCGTGCTTTTTGTCAAAGAAAAAATACCCTACCACTTGGGAACCATCATCAATGGTTTCAAGGCTGGTACTAGAAAGGCAGCACGGGAACTGGGAATCATCACAGCGACAATGTCGCCATCTACCAAACCTGCTCCTTCTGTCAGGTACACTAAGGCAAAATCCCCCGTTTGGTACACTGAGGCAAAATCCCCCGTTAGGTACACTGAGGCACCGCCTCAGTCAAAAACCCCCTGCGGCATCCTCTGGGAACAAGGCTACAACGACCGCATCCTGCTGCAAGAAGGCCAACTTCAGCGAATGCTAAACTACCTTGATGATAACCCCCGTCGTCTCCTTTTAAAACAAGCACACCCCCAATTCTTCAAACCCTTGGGCAAACTAACCGTAGCGGGCCTTGAAATGGAAGCCATGGGCAACACAACCCTGCTCGAAAAACCCGTTAAGCTACAAGTACAATGCTCACGCCACCTCTACCCCAATGAAATTGAAGAACGCAAAAAATACTTCCTGAATGCTGCCCGACAAGGCGCCGTCATCGTTTCTCCCTGCATCAGTCCTGGCGAAAAACAGATTGCCACAGCCATTTTAGAGGCACGACTACCACTTATCGTACTATTATTAAAAGGCTTCCCTCCTTTCTTCAAACCTCAACCTCACTATCTTATGGCTTGTGCTGAGGGTCGCTTGCTCATGATTAGTCCCTACCCTTGGCAGAACGAGAAGATAACAAATATGCGCCAGCGATGCCTACAACTGAATGACATCGCTGATGAAATATGCAAATAAGTGTTCGTTGTCAAAACGAGCTATCTGCCTGTTACGTTACGTAAAAACATAGTTCAAAATTTTGTAGTGTCGAAAAATTTTTCTATCTTTGCACCTGACTCAGATACCCCTGCAAGGGTGAGTCCGCACGTGGGATGAGCGATGAGTAGAGCACCCACGTCTTTATAAATGGTAAATCGCTGAATCTGGGAGACTATAAGCAAAAATTATACGGTTATGGAAATTAAAAAAGGAATGAAAACAAAACTATTATTACTTGCCCTGTTGTTGCTGCCATTGGCAGGCAAGGCGCAGTATGAAGTATTTGACGACGTCGTTTATTATTTAGATGATTATACTTTAACCGCAAGGGTTGAAGGAAGTGAAAATAAGGAAATCAGCGGAAATGTCGATATACCTGAAACCGTAACTTATCAAAGTCATGTTTATAGCGTGACGAGCATTGCATCCTATGCGTTCAGAGATTGCACCAAATTAACAAGCATCAATATCCCCAACAGTGTGACGAGCATTGGAGGCGAATCATTCTCTGGCTGCACAAGTCTGACCGCTATTACCATTCCGATTGGTGTGAAGGGTATTGGGGACAGTGCTTTCTCCAGATGCACTAATCTATCCTCCATTGAGGTGGCAGAAGGGAATTCAGTATTCGACTCTCGCGACAACTGTAATGCCATTATTAAAACGGCAAGCAACACACTTATATTGGGATGCCAGAATTCAACTGTTCCGAATAGTGTGACGACCATAGGGCACTATGCTTTTGGCGGGTGTACAGGTCTCACCGCTATCACCATCCCGAATAGTGTGACGAACATCGAATACACGGCGTTCCAGGGCTGCTCAAACCTATCCTCGGTTATCATTGGAGAGTATGTGGAAAGTATTGGAAAAAGTGCCTTCGAGTATTGCTCAAGCCTTACCTCTGTCATTATTCCCAATAATGTGAAAACAATGGGAGAATACGCGTTCAGAGAATGCTCCAGCCTATCCTCTGTCATCATTGGTGATGGTGTGAAGAACATTGAGAGATTGACGTTCTTGTACTGCACAAAACTATCTGCTGTTACCATAGGCAATAGCGTGGAGAACATCAAAGAAGGAGCCTTTGATCACTGCTCAAACTTAACTTCTATCAATATCCCCGATAATGTTACCACTATAGGCCGAGATGTCTTTCAGGAATGCTCCAACCTATCCGCTGTCGTCATCGGAAAAAGCGTGACAAGCATTGGAGAACAAACATTCAGATTGTGTTCCAGTCTCGCAGATGTTTATGCCTATACAGAACAAGTTCCTCAAAGTCATTGGTCCGCTTTTTCGGGTTCTAATTATAAACATGCTACGCTCCATGTTCCGGCAACTTCTTTAGAAGCATATAAAAACGCAGAGCGATGGAAGGATTTTGGCAGCATTGTTGCATTGACCGATAATGATCCCAAGCCAACGGGAATACAGGGTATAAACAATGGCGTTATAACTGCTAAGCGTTATTATTCGATTGACGGTAAGCAGATAGCAATGCCACAGCGAGGACTGAATATCATCAAGATGAATGATGGAACGACTAAAAAGGTTATGATGAAGTGAGTGTCTATAAATACGTCCGATGAAAGAAAAATTCTGTCGGACGAAAAAAAAATTTCATCGGACGGAAAAAAAATTCTATCGGACGGAATTAATTTTTCGTCCGGAGAAATGAAAATTACTTCCGGAGAATGCATTGCCACACTCTGACCTCGGTCAGAGAATGAGCGATTCTGCGAATTTATAGATGATAATACCTGCGGTGACAGAGACATTCATCGAGTGTTTTGTGCCAAGCTGAGGTATCTCTAAACAGCCATCTGAGGCGTCTACTACTTCCTGGTGGACGCCTTTTACTTCGTTACCAAGCACTACGGCGTATTTCCGGTCCCCCTGAGGCACGAACGTCTGTAGTTTGGTACTATGTTCCACCTGCTCGACAGAAAGCACCGTGTAGTCCGCTTTTTTCAGTTCTTCGACAGCCTCCAATGCCGTTTTAAAGTAACGCCAGCTGACACTTTCCTCTGCTCCAAGGGCTGTTTTATGGATTTCCGTCGATGGTGGCGTCTGGCAGATGCCACACAGATATACCGCTTCCACCCTGAAAGCATCACTCGTACGGAACACACTTCCTATGTTATACATCGAACGTACATCGTCCAGTACCACTATTAATGGCAGTTTCTCAGCCTCACGATATTCGTCAATCGTGAGTCGCTTCATCTCTATAGTTCTAATCTTACGCATTATGCCTGCAAAGGTAATCATAATTTTCAATTCTCAATTCTCAATTCTCAATTTTTTTATGTTGATAACTATGTTGATAACTTGGGAATTATTTTGTGAGTTATGCTAAAATATCCTGGCACTACCCTACCCGATTGTGGATTTTAACCATAAATTATGGAGTTGCCTGTAAGATTTCCACCGTTTTTTTAGGAAAAAAGATATAAACTTATTAATTTTGCACCAAAATAGAGAATTGTGGATAAACTACTTATCAGATTCATAATCAGAGAGTAACAATCCACATAAGGTTTGAATAACGTTCAGTAAAGTGTGGATAAACGATAAGGCAAGAAAAAGCTGAAAAAGTTATGCACTTATCAACGCTATATCATCCTTTTCATTCTCTTTTTAAAAAGAAAAAAGAAAGAAAAATAATAATATGATGAAGTTGAAAAAGAGTTGGAAAGACCAAGGTTATATTGATGAACCTGTGGCAGAAGGTACTGATCTGAAGGCTGAAATTCGTCGTATGTGTAAGGAAAAGGATGCTATTATTCTGGCACACTACTATACCATTGGCGATATTCAGGATATAGCTGACTTTGTAGGTGACTCATTGGCTTTGGCACGTAAGGCAGCAGAGACAGACGCACGGATGATGGTGATGTGCGGCGTACATTTTATGGCAGAAACATGTAAATTGTTGTCACCAGACAAGACAGTGCTTTGTCCTGACCTGAATGCTGGCTGTTCGTTAGCTGACAGTTGTAAGGCTGAAGACCTGAAGAAGTTCAAGGATGAGCATCCAGGCTATCAGGTTATCAGTTATGTCAACACCACAGCAGCTGTCAAGGCGCTTACTGATGTTGTTGTGACGAGTGGTAATGCGAAGAAAGTAGTCGACCAACTGCCTCAGGATGCAAAACTTATCTTTGGTCCTGACTATAATCTGGGTAATTATATCAATGAGGTGACAGGCAGAAATATGCTGCTTTGGAATGGAGGCTGTCATGTGCATGAACGTTTCTCTGTTTCAAAGATTGCTGAACTTAAAAAGCAGTATCCTGAGGCCATAGTGATGGCTCATTTAGAGTGTAAAGGTCCTGTCTTGGCATTGGCAGATGTCAAGGGAAGTACGGCTGATATGCTGAAGTTTGCACGACAGAACCGTGCGACACAATATATCGTGGCCACAGAGGCCGGTATTTTGCACGAGATGCAGCGTTCGTGTCCTGACAAGCAGTTTATCCCTGTGCCTCCAGAAATCAGCGAGAGCGGCCTGGAATGCAGCTGTAACGAGTGCCAATATATGAAGATGAACACATTACTGAAGATTTATAACTGTCTGAAGTACGAATGGCCTTCCGTTGAGGTTGATGCAGAGATTGCTAAAGATGCTGTAAAACCCATAGAAAGAATGCTTGAGTTGAGCTAAAAAAGCATGAAGCAACGTATCGAATGGTTAGCTGTCTTGAGGGGCTTTAACATACTGCTGGTTGTCATGGTTCATATTCAACTGGTAGATATGTCGACAGGTACAAACCATTTGTTTTGCAGTGCTGTTGCCTTTCCGTTTCATCCTATCAGAATGCCACTGTTTATTTTCATATCCGGTGGCTTGCTATATCTAAGCAGAATACGAAAAAACATATCGACAAAGGCATTATACAAAGATAAGTTTCAGCGTATCATGATACCATTCTTTTTCTTTGTTATTGCCTATTATATTTTGAAGATTGTTTTTAATGAATTTGCAAAGACTCCGACAGAGTTATCTTTAAGTTATTTTTTGCAGTCCTTCATATATTTTCGAGGTTTTCCATCACAGCCATTATGGTTTTTGGCTGTCCTGATGATGTTTATGCTGATGTATCCGCTGTTTTGTTATTTATGTGACAATAAGTACAGAATGGCGTGTTTCTTCCTTTTTTGTAGTGCCATATACTTTATTGACTCCAATCTTGACAGCCCTTACAATGTGTTTTATGTATTGGATATACAGCATTATCTGGTTTATTTCTTCTTTGGTATATTGTTTTTCAGATATGAGTTGTACAACTACATAAAGAGTACGGGAGCTTTACTTATTCTCATATTACTATACGTTGTCAGTTATTATTATTCTATTGATTTGCTGACCTCTATCGTAGGCATTATGATGATGTGTTCTTTATGTTTGAAAATAGCCCAATATTTGCCCAATCTTTTTTCCAGCTTTAGGGAATACATCTTCCAGATCTACCTGATGTCCCTACCCTTTCAGACATTCGTAGAACTGATATTATGGAAAAACGTATTCTATTACGAAGAGTTCTTCTATCTGTTTTATGCTATCAACCTTTTGGCAGGATTGTTCATGCCTGTCTTGATAGCGAAATTAGTGGAACGCTGTCATGTAAAAATGATACGTTTGTGCTTTGGTCTGCAATAGTTATTTGGACTTAAAGGCAAAGAATCGCTGGCCCAGATAGTTGAACACAATGAAAAGGCACATACCCAGCAGCATCGACACATTCTCCTGAATGGTTTTATTAAAATCTATGAGAATCCATTTCATCAATGGTTTTGCTATTCCGTATGCTAACAGATAGCAGCAAACAATATTGATGGTGAAACGGAACAGAGAAGCCCATCCTCGTTCGTGATACTGGAAGGTAAAATGCTTATTGAGAAAGTAGCTACAAATGCTTCCAAAGAAGTAATTCGATGCAGAAGAAATCCAATAACTCAGGTGGAAGACATTGTAGAATACAAACATGATAGTAGTACCCACGATGGTATTAATGACACCCACCATGACAAACTTCATGAAAGTCTTATCTGTAAACAGACCTATCTTATCTTTTAATGACGTCAATATGCTCATGATCAACTATCCACACACAATCATGTTGTTGTTTATTCAGTGTTTCCAATCCTAACTCCTTCGCTATTCTGAAGGCATCAGCAGAACGTTCTATCGTCGTATCCTCAATGACTTTGGGCCATTGGTAATTCGTTTCATATTGTGCAGCAAGTCCCCATCCGAAAGCTTCGTTGGGAATGACACAGAAGGAAGAAAGTTTCGGATAGTCATCTTCAATGATAATGACATAAACATTATCAACGGGAGAACCCGTTTTCTGGATAGCGTCCTTTGCCATATTCTTTCCTATAAGGCCTGATTTTACTGATGCATCAATCAGATGAATATCGATAAGCACAGCAGCAATAATCCATAAGACGAAGGCAACGACAACAGGTTTCAGATGGTCCACCTGACTGATAGAAAAAGCAATGATGATAGCTATCATAGCCAATCCTGCATAAGTGTGCATCATGCTGAAGACAGTGCCTAAATGTGGAGCTACAGCTATCAGCAGACAAACGAAGGTACAGACCATTTTTTTGTTCGAAAACTTTTTGATATTTCGTAAGAAAATGAAATAAAGGAAAGGTGCTGTCAGTAGGAAGGAAATAGCTGCCAACAACAAATTCCTACTGGGCTGATGAAGCAGATAAATATAGTCTACAGTGATGAATGACGTGAAAAAGAATTTGATGACGTTCTTGACAATTTTGAAATCTTCAGGCACGTATTCCGGATGGATAGTGATGTCTTTAGGAAGTAAAAGTATCGCCAAAGTATAAGCACCCATAATGGCTGTGCCTACCAGCAAATCCTTTTTTAACGTCTTCGCTTCTATCAAGTCAAAACCATAAGCAAGAATAGGACATATCCAAGCCCACATCAATCCGTTTTCCTTGAAGAGCGTAGCCAGAAAAATCAAGCTGATCCAAACGATGTATTTTCCTTTTTTCAGCTTACAATATAACAAAAAAGCTATGATACCACAGGTAAGTGCATAGACTTGATTCTGGCTGTCAATAGCTGATACAGTAGCCATTGTAGCTGGAGACAGGAAAAAGCATAAAGTGGAAATATTTTTGGCTGACAGTTTAAAGTCAAGCATCGTTAATAAGCGATAGACAGCCAACGAACAGAACAGGTGGCCTATGACTACCAGCACATGATTAAAAGTAGGCCATAACACCTGTGGATTACGTCCTACGATATATCCTATCCACGTGTCAAATGGTCGCCAATGATAGCCGTAGAAGAAAAAATGTTCCTTGATGAAAAAAGGGTTGAAATCAGGTTTTGTAGTTCCTGCCCAATCATCATGTGTAGGCAAAATAGGTATGACGGCATACAGCAAAATAGGCGTCAGAACAAAGATGATAGCAATGCTCCAATGCTGTTTGATTAGTTGACGATAGCTATTTTGCATACAGTACCCTTTTCACCGCTTTTTGTTGCTGTCACTACCATATAGACGCCACTGGCCACTCTCCTACCCTTTTGGTCATGACCATCCCACGTAAACGTACCTCCATTGCTTCTGCCTTGAGCTACTAAAGCACCATTCGACGACACTATTTTAACGTCTGCATCTAAGGTTAAACCAGTAATTGTTATGAGTCCGGTATAACCTGGATCGACGGGATTGGGATAGGCCCAAACGTTGTCACTGCTCATTTCGGAATTGGTTTCTGTAGCGTCGCTGATATACGAGCAGAGGCCGTTTTCAGTACCGAAGAATACTTCGCCCGAAGTTTGATTCATTGCTACAGACAGCACCGTATTGGAAAGTAGTGGGCTATTATCGACAGTAAAGTGTTGTAATTGCGTCAGATTGTCTGCACTGATCAGATAGACTCCATTACCATTGGTAGCAAACCATTTGCGCCCTGCTCCGTCAATGGCTATGCTGCTAATATCAATTCCTGCAAGCAGGTAGTCAGCATAGTTGGTACCATCATTGCGAGGCACCTTTACTTGGGTAAACGTGGAACCATTCTGATTGATTTCATTTCTTTCCAGCATAAAAGGTCCCATATCGGTACCTATCCAGATGTTTTTGTTCAGGTCTTCAACCACGCATCGTACACCTTGGTGGAGACTGGTGGGAGTATCGTCCTGATTGACGAATGCCTCGTAGGCTTTGATGGCATCTGTCTGCATATTGTACTGATACAATGCAGGCAGTACCCAGTTGTTGTTGGTAAACCACATTATCCCCTGGCTGTCAATCATCATACTGCCTAACTCGCCATTACTCCTGTTCTTAATGGCACCACGATTCAGCTTCATCAGTTCTGGATGATTCAGCTTTGTAAACACCCCGTTGGCGTATTTGAACAGCGCAGTAGTTGGTGCAGAACTGTTCAAAGCCCAAAGCGTTCCTTCCTGGTCGAATTTTGTGCCTGTCACCAATTGGTATTCCCTATTCACTCCGTCAAAAGGCTCGATAGGACTATTGCCTTTATCGTAGTATTTCACGAAGTTTCCATTCAAATATTCATACAGTCCGTTTCCTGCTCCCACAAAGACATGGTCGCCTTGTGTGGTTTGTTGTACGTCCAAGCAAAGCGCTCCTTGGAAGGCTACACCTGTTGTACTACTGATGTTCGAGTCCTGATATAACAGCCAGTTAGTACCATCCCACACCTGAATGGTTGCTGGCGCAGCGTAACTGCCTCCGCAGGTGTAAAGTTTACCATTGATGAAACGCATAAAACCAAATGCATTATGCTTGGGTCCACCAGGTTGTAATTTGCTGACAGTTTCGTAGTATTTTTCGTAGTCGCTATTATCCTCTTCGGGCAACGTAGTAGGATAATCAGGATGGTTGGGTGTATAGCTTTCAGCAATCTCAGCACGCTGCACATTGATCTTAACAATACCAAAGCCACAGACCAGATAGGCATAGATGCCATCAATACGAATACTGCTTACCGTCTTGTCGCCAGTCATTACTTTCGTATAGAGGTCGCTGATATTGATGACGTTTCCGTTGGTCTCAATCAGATCGATGTTTGAGTTCTTGTAGACAGCGACGAGACGCTTTGCTTTTGGGCACCAGGCGATGTGGGTAATGTTGGTGTCAGTCAGTCCGTTTACCCTATCGTAAGTGACGATAGACTGGTCGTTTTTGTTATACTGATAGAGGCCATTTGAAGCCAGTACGAAGATATCATCTCCTGCTGCCTGAATTTGCTGGATATCATAGTATGCCAGATGATTGTGCCAAGTGCCAATCTGCGCCCTTATAGGGCTAAATAAAAAATAAAAAATAAAGAATAAAAACAAGGTTAGCAGATGGGAGTTCCATTTGCCAGATATTTGATGTTTGTTTATAGTCTTCATTTTATTTCTTATTTTTTATTTTTTATTTAGGGCGTAGCCCGCAAATATTCTGCTAATTTCTGTGTGGCGCGAGCACGATGGCTGATTTGGTTCTTGATATCAGCACCCAGCTCGGCAAATGTCTTATCGTATCCGTCAGGACGGAAGATGGGGTCGTAGCCAAAGCCCTCTGCCCCACTCTTCTCACGAGTGATTTCGCCATCGACAATACCTTCGAACTTGTGGACCACTTTGATGCTGGTACAGCCACATGGACACACGTCCTTCTTCTCTATAAACGCAATCACAGTGCGAAATCGTGCCTTGCGATTGTTATTATTTGCTAACTCACGCAACAGGCGGGCCATGTTGGCCTCGCTATCATGACTTACAGCTTGTTGCGTCTCAGTCGCAACACACTCTAAAGAGGCATATCGGGCTGAATAGACGCCAGGGGCACCATCGAGGGCCTCAACTTCCAGGCCAGTATCGTCAGCAAAGCATGAGAGATGGTATTTGTTGTAGATATATTCTGCCTTCATGAGGGCGTTTTCTTCCAATGTCTGACCTGTTTCAGGGATATCCTCGTGACAGCCAATATCCGCTAAGGATACTACTTCGAACGCATCGCCCAAAATGGCGCGAATCTCTGAAAGCTTGTGCTCATTATTCGTGGCAAAAACAATCTTCATGCTAACTCTCTTTAACCTCCTCTATCTCCTTAATTACCTTCTTTTCTTCCTTGATTTTCACTCTCATCTCGTCGAAGCCTTCACCATAGACACCAATAACGCTCGATTGTGATACAAAGGCGTTGGGGTCGATCATCTTGATGAGGCGGAAAATATAGATGCTTTCGTTTTTCTTGGCCAGAATACACAGCACCTTACTCTTTTTGCCCGTATACCATCCGTGTCCATCGAGAATGGTAACGCCATGATTCATCTGAGTGCCAATGGCATTGGCTATCTCCTGCCATTTCTGGGAGAAAATCATAAATTGCACAGACTGTCTGCGGGCATTCATGACATAGTCGAGCGTATAGTTCTCCATAGCCATCACACAGAAGCCGAACATCACCTTATGGGCGCGTTCCAGATAGGTGCCAAACTGTGGGAAGAACATACACGAACCAATGATGCAGAAGTCGGCAGCAATGAGCACATTACCTAGCGAAACATTAGGATGGAACTTATTCACAGAGGCAGCAATCACGTCAGTACCGCCTGTCGAACCATTATTCATGAAGACTGTGGCCAAAGCAATACCTGTAAGTACGCAACCAATAATCATCGACATGAAATCCTGCCCCTCGCCCATCAGTTTGAAGGGTAGTCCATTCTCCTGCTTGGGAATGATTTCCTGTGCAAATTTCAGCATGAAATACAGCATGAAAATGGCAAAAATGGTTTTCATCAGGAACTTGAAGCCTAATATCTTCAGAGCTACAACCAGCAAGATGCCGTTGATGATGATATAGGTGTTCTCCAGATGGAATCCTGTGGCGTAGTAGATGATAGCCGACAGACCAGTTACACCACCAGCAACAATCTGGTAAGGCATTAGAAACACTGTGAATGCTACCGTATAGATGGCGAGGCCAAGGGCTATAAAGAAATAGTCCTTGGCTTCATTCCATATCATTTTATGATTCAGTGTCATTTACTTCTTAAACACGATGTTCACCATACGCTTAGGGACGATGATAACCTTCAGAATTTCTCCCTCGATATACTTCGCAGAACGCTCGTCAGCCTTCACAGCAGCCTCGATGGTAGCATTGTCGGCATCAGCGGGGAACTCCATTTCGAAACGGGTCTTACCATTGAAGGCGACACCCAGTTTGACGCTGTTCTCGACGAGGTATTCTTCGTTCCATTCAGGCCACTTGGCATCGCAGACACTACCCTGCTCGCCCAGCGCCTCCCACAGTTCTTCAGCGATATGAGGAGCAAATGGAGCGATAAGGGTGACCAGTATGCGAAGGACGTCGCGATTCTTACACTTCTGTTGAGCCAGTTCGTTGACGCAAATCATAAAGGCAGAGATAGAGGTGTTGTACGAGAATACCTCAATGTCCTGCGTCACCTTCTTGATGAGCTTGTGGACACTCTTCAGAGCCTCTTTCGTAGGCTGTTTGTAATCAATCAAGAGTTTGCCTTCAGGGTTCTCACGACTATTGCCATAGAACAATGCCCAGAATTTCTTCAGGAAGCGGTGGCAGCCATCGATACCATTGGTATCCCAAGGCTTCGACTGCTCCACAGGACCCAGGAACATCTCGTAGAGACGCAGGGTGTCAGCACCATACTTCTCGACGATCATATCCGGATTCACCACGTTGAACATCGACTTCGACATCTTCTCTACAGCCCAACCACAAATGTATTTACCATCCTCGAGGATGAACTCAGCGTTATTGTATTCAGGGCGCCAAGCCTTGAAGGCCTCAACGTCAAGCACGTCAGCAGAAACAATGTTGACGTCGACGTGGATTGGCGTTGTGGTGTACTTGTCCTTCAGTCCAAAGCTGACGAACTTACCCTTGTCAGCTCCTTCGTCTTCTATGCGATATACAAAGTTCGAGCGACCTTGAATCATACCCTGATTGACGAGCTTCTTGAAGGGCTCGTCCTCGCAAGAGTAGCCTGAGTCATAAAGGAACTTGTTCCAGAAACGAGAGTAGATCAGGTGACCCGTAGCATGCTCAGTACCACCAACATAGAGGTCTACGTTGCGCCAGTATTCGTCAGCATCGCGACTGACGAGAGCCTTCTCGTTCTTGGGGTCCATATAGCGCAAATAGTAGGCTGAACTGCCAGCGAAACCAGGCATGGTGTTCAGCTCGAGTGGGAAGACAGTTTTATTGTCGATCGAAGAGCGATCGACCACACTGTCCGTCTTCGTATCCCAAGCCCATTTCTTGGCACGTCCCAATGGGGGCTCGCCCGTCTCTGTGGGCTTGTATTCGTCAATCTCAGGAAGTTCCAGAGGCAGACACTCCTTGGGAATCATATAGGGCATATCGTCCTTATAGTAAACAGGGAACGGCTCACCCCAATAGCGCTGACGAGAGAAGATAGCATCGCGCAGACGATAGTTCACCTTCACACGACCCAAACCTTGCTCTGTGACGAATTTCTTCGTAGCAGCGATAGCTTCTTTGACAGTCAGTCCGTTGAGGCTGAACTTAGCGCTCGAAGAGTTGCACATAATGCCTTCCTTAGCATCATAGCTCTCCTCAGAGACATCAGCACCCTCAATCAGCGGAATGATGGGCAGATTGAAGTGCTTAGCGAAGGCATAGTCACGAGAGTCGTGAGCAGGTACAGCCATAATGGCACCAGTACCATAACCAGCCAATACGTATTCTGCAATCCAGATGGGAATCTTCTCGTCTGTAAACGGATTGATGGCGTAAGAACCTGAGAATACGCCAGTTACCTTGTGGTCCATCTGGCGATCGCGCTCTGTACGCTTCTTCACATAGTCGAGGTACTTTTCGACTTCTTCCTTCTGCTCAGGAGTGGTCAATTCAGCAACAAGCTCTGACTCAGGAGCCAGCACCATAAACGTCACACCAAACATCGTATCAGCACGCGTGGTGAAGATGGTGAAGTGCTTGTCAGAGTCAGCTACGTTGAACTCCACCTCAGTACCCTCAGAGCGTCCAATCCAGTTGCGCTGGGTTTCCTTCAATGAGTCTGTCCAGTCAATCTCCTCGAGACCATCGAGCAGACGCTGAGCATAAGCGCTGACACGCAGACACCACTGGCGCATCTTCTTCTGTACTACAGGATAGCCACCACGAACGGAAACGCCATCAACGACTTCGTCGTTAGCCAAAACTGTTCCCAGCTTGGGGCACCAGTTGACCATCGTATCAGCCAGATAGGCAATACGATAGTTCATCAGCACCTCCTGCTTTTTCTTCTCTGAGAAAGCAGCCCAGTCAGAAGCGGTGAAGTGCAGTTCCTCTGTTCCGAGTGCATTACAATTCTCGGTACCCATCAGTTCGAAGTGCTCGATGAGCTTAATCGTTGGCTGAGCCTTCTGCGAACTAAGGCTGTAGTAGCTCTTGAACATGCGTTGGAAGGCCCACTGCGTCCACTTGTAGTAGATAGGGTCGCAGGTACGAACCTCACGATCCCAGTCGAAGCAGAAACCAATCTTATCCAACTGTGAGCGATAGCGGTCGATGTTCTCGAAAGTCGTCTTTTCAGGATGCTGACCCGTCTGGATGGCATACTGCTCTGCGGGCAGACCATAAGCGTCGTAACCCATGGGGTTCAGCACGTTGAAGCCCTGCTGACGCTTGTAGCGGGCATAGATGTCTGAGGCAATATATCCCAAAGGATGACCCACGTGCAAACCAGCTCCACTGGGGTAGGGGAACATGTTCAGCACGTAGAACTTCTTCTTGTTCGTATCCTCCACTACGCGATAGGTGCCATTATCCACCCAACGCTTCTGCCATTTCTGTTCAATGTCTCTAAAGTTGTATTCCATATCTTTTTCGCTTTTGTTTTTACCTTTTAAGTGTGCAAAGGTACAACTAATCTTTCAGATTACCAACGGAAAATCTACTTTTTTATCACTTGAGCTAAAGCTCGAGCTCGTTCACGCTCGATAAAGCATGAGTTAAAGCTCTGCTTTATTCTCACTTAATCACGACCTTGATGGTTCTGCGACTCTTCGTCTTCACGATATTAAGGCCTCGTTGCATCTTTTCCAGACGTATTCCATTGGGCGAATAGATAGTCTCTGGTTCATCATTTTGAACATCATCCTGAAGGTCTTCAATACCCGTTGTCGAATAGTGGTCGTAGCTGAAAGCAACATCCTTCAGATCGCCCCAGATGAAGCGCTCTAACTCCGGATAGTCGATAAACGGGTTGCGATTGTTCTGAATCTCCCAGACGGCATTGTTTCTGTTCGTCTCTTTATCGCTCACGGGGTCGTTCTTGGCCCACTTCAGCAGCATCTCCAGCTGCCAATCGCTCAATCCCGGATAGGTCTTGCCGTCGAGTGTGGGTCGTGACTCTGAATAGTTGGTATACCAGTCTGGCAATTTCTCCTCATAGCATGTCACCATGTAGAAGTAGGTGCGTGCAAAGTCGCCCTTATAAAGGCCGTTAGGCTCGAAAACGGTTCCTTCATAACCCGGATAGGTACATTTACCCAACTTGCTGAATTCGTTGGCAGACTTGAAGGTCTCGCCATTCGTCTCGCCAAAAGGATTATTGGCGCGTTTGTTGTTGACCAGCTTGTCCGTAGGGTACATGTGGTGCAAATCGGTATACATGGGCATTACTTTGGCGCCAAACCAGCTGTTGGGCCAAGAGTGCTCGCGATTGTAGTATTCGCCCTCGGTAGTGCCTCCGCTGCCTTTGTCCTGATCCGTAACAAACTCAAAGTCGCGTTTGTTCGAATACATGTCCCACACCTTGCCATTTTCTTTCTTGTCCGTCGTCTGGAAGTGTGTCCACAGGGCTTTGTAGGCTGTGCTCAGATCTCCGCCTTCGTTGCGGTCGTAGATAATTTTACACAACGCCGTCTTCAGCTCTGCGCCTTTCTTGCCGTCAGCTGGCTTGTAATACTCGCCCGAATTGTTGGGACCCTGGGCAAAACCTGTTGCGATTGAAAGCACGAACAGCGCCACAATCATCATGGATAGTCGATACAGTTTCATAAGCGGTTTCGTTTTTAGTTACATACTGATTGCAAAGATACGAATAAGTGAGCACAACACAAAATAAATCTTTATGAAAGTGACGGATAATTCCAAAAAAATGATTATCTTTGCAAGCAAAATTGTAAACGATGGCAAAGAAAGACGGTGAACTGACCCCGATGATGAAGCAATTCTTCGACTTCAAGGCGAAATACCCTGAAGCCTTGTTGTTGTTTCGTTGTGGTGACTTCTACGAGACGTACTGCGAAGACGCCATCATTGCCTCGCGCATTTTGGGCATCACGCTGACCCATCGTAACAATGGTTATAACAAGGGCGACGAAATGGCGGGCTTTCCCCACCATGCGTTGGACACCTACTTGCCTAAACTGATTCGTGCTGGCAAACGTGTGGCCATCTGCGATCAGTTGGAAGACCCCAAACTGACGAAAAAGCTCGTCAAGCGAGGCATTACGGAACTGGTGACGCCTGGTGTCGCCATGCAGGACACCGTGCTGAACTACAAGGAGAACAATTTCCTGGCAGCTGTGCATTTTGGTAAATCAGCGTGTGGCGTTGCCTTCCTCGACATCTCGACGGGTGAGTTTCTGACGGGTGAGGGCACCTACGACTACGTAGAGAAACTCATTGGCAACTTCCAACCCAAGGAGGTGCTTTACGACAGAGGGCGCAAGCACGATTTCGAGCGTTACTTTGGCAATCGTCTCGTCACGTTTGAACTCGACGACTGGGTGTTTACAGAACAGACGGCCCATCAGAAGCTATACAAGCACTTCAATGTGAAGTCGCTGAAGGGTTTTGGCATCGACCACCTGAAGAGTGGAGTCATTGCCGCTGGGGCCATTCTGCAATACTTGGAACAGACGCTGCATACGCAGATAGCCCATATCACTAGTATCTCGCGTATCGAGGAAGAGCGCTATGTGCGCCTCGATAAGTTTACGATTCGTTCGTTGGAGCTGATTGCTCCCATGCAGGACGACGGTAAGTCGCTGTTGGATGTTATCGACCATACGGTGACACCTATGGGAGGTCGTCTGTTGCGTCGTTGGCTCGTCTTCCCACTGAAGGACGAAAAGCCCATCAACGAACGTCTGGATATTGTAGAGTACTACTATCGTGAACCTGACTTCCGACAGTGCATCGACGACCAGTTGCATCGCATGGGCGACTTGGAGCGCATCATTTCGAAGGTCGCTGTGGGTCGTGTGTCGCCTCGTGAGGTCGTACAACTGAAGATGGCCCTGCAGGCTATCCAACCCATCAAGACAGCGTGTCTCTATGCCAACAACGACGTGCTGAAGAGGGTAGGGGAGCAGTTGAATCTTTGTGAGTCGATTCGCGACAGGATAGAACGCGAGATTCAGAACGATCCGCCCCAGCTCGTTGCAAAGGGTGG
>Ga0247610_10003056_pt1 | contig 18743 bp, 18 predicted proteins | sample 174DNAGHGhighgp2_FD_193483 | JGI IMG/M metagenome (GOLD analysis project Ga0247610, IMG submission 193483) | Sheep rumen microbial communities from Palmerston North, Manawatu-Wanganui, New Zealand - 1742 DNA GHGhigh gp2 | ecosystem: Host-associated > Mammals > Digestive system > Stomach > Rumen...
ATCTGTATCACTTGATTCCCATATAACGGATTTATCTACTGCATTATATGGCATTACTGTTGCTGTTAACGTACTATTTTCACCTAAATCAATTTCAAGAGTTGATTCATTTAATGAAACTGATTTGACACTTGGATTTGGATCTGTAACATATACACTACATCCAGCCCAAGTAATTCCATCAGAACCAGTTGCGATAATAGTTGTATGACCTTCTGCAACTGCTGTAACAACTCCATCTTCAACTGTAGCTATTGTCGGATCTTCAGATGTCCAAGTTACAGACTTATCTGTCGCATTCTCTGGTAATACTGTTGCTTCTAAAGTTTCAGATTCTCCAATTTCCATATTAATAGTAGATTCATTTAATGAAATTGATTGAATAGGTACTGATCCATCCGTAACATTTATAACACATGTTTTATATTTGCCACCATCATTTGAAGATACAATAAGTATAGTTCTTCCTACACCAACTGCTGTAACTAAACCATCTTCAACAGTAGCTACATCTGTACCTGAAATACTCCATCTTAATGCTTTGTTTGTTGCATTTTCAGGTAACACTGTTGCCGTTATAGCCTTAGTTTCGCCTATAACAAGAGTTATTTCAGATTCTGATAAAGATACAGATTCAACAGAAATTATTTCTGTAACATATACAGTACATCCAGCATATATCTCACCATCAGGTGTCTCAACAACAATTGTTGTACTACCTACTGATACTGCAGTAACTTTTCCATCAACAACTGTTGCTATAGATTCATCAAATGAACGCCACTCAACAGCCTTATCTGTTGCATCTAATGGATATACAGTTGCAGTCAATGTATAATCCTCTCCAACATTTAAGCTAATGCTTGTTTTATCTAATGAAATTGATTCTACAGGTATTACATTAGCTTCAACTGTTACTGAACATGTCTCACTTATATTACCATCAGCAGTCCTAACAGTAATTGTTGCACTACCTTCAGCAACTGCTACCACTTTACCATCAGCTACTGTTACAATGTTTTCATCTGATGATTCCCAAATTAAAGTCTTATCTGTTGCATCTAATGGATATACAGTTACAGTTAATGTATAATCCTCTCCAACATTTAAGCTAATGCTTGTTTTATCTAATGAAATTGATTCTACAGGTATTACATTAGCTTCAACAGTTACTGAACATGATGTACTTATAGTTCCATCTGCTGTCATAGCAGTAATTGTTGCGCTACCTTCAGCAACTGCCATTACTTTACCATCAGCTACAGTTACAATATTTTCATCTGATGATTCCCAAATTAAAGTCTTATCTGTTGCATCTAATGGATAGACAGTTGCAGTTAATGTATAATCCTCTCCAACTTTTAAATTAATATTTGTTTTATCTAATGAAATTGATTGTACAGGAATACTTGTTTGTTCCTCTTTAGGATCATCTTCACTAGGTATTTCTTCATCCTCTTCATTTTTAAGAGTAGAATAACAAGTCATTTCTCCATTAATATATATTTCAAATTTAATATCAAATACATCTTCTTTTAAATCAACTATAAATTCATTCTTTGGTAATCCTTCATATAATAAAATACTTTCACCATTATATAAAACATCTACTGTGACAAAATCGATATTTTCTCCTTCATATTCAACATTTAAAAATAGCTTATCATCTATAACACTACTATTAGTTATATTTGCAGAGAATTCATCACGAGCCTTAGTCAAATAATTAGCAGAATATAGCTTTTTATTATTTCCATCTGTAATATCATATAAATCTAAATTATAAATAGTACTTGGATTCAAATCAGTGTAAATATATTTAGATTCATCAGATAATTCGATTTCTTCCTTATAATCATCATTATATAAGGACATTAAATATATTTTATTTGGATCCTTATTAACCTCAAATCCTAACTCAGTGCTTCTCAATATAATATTAGAGACATTTACTGAAAGCAATGAAGGAATAAGCCCTGCTGATGTTCCTATTATTAAAACAGATGACAAAACAGATACGAATGTACCAAAAACATGACTAGGTGATTGTATTTTCTTTTCTTTTTTCTCTTCTTTTACTACTTTTTTTAAAGAATAAAATTCATTTTCCTCTTTCAAATCAATGTTATTTTCATTAACATTAAAATTCTCTTTTCCACGAAATGTTTCTTCACCCAAACTACTTTTGTTTTCTTCATCTAAATTGAAGATATCATCTTCGTTTTCTATTTCTAGAAAATTCTTTTCAAAATCCATAATTAATTCCTATCATTAACATCTTCTAATCCGCTAGCAGCTTCCTTTTGATTATTTACAAATTCTTTTGCTAGCTTAACATCCTTAGAAGTAGCCTTTTCAAATTCAATAGGTTCATTAACAACAATTTGTGGGAATGGAATATTAATATTATGTTTATCAAATAAAAGCTTGAATTGTCTATTCATATCTCTTTCAACTTGATATTTAGCAGTTTCTTCGCACTTAGCAATGAATTTTAAATTTACAGATGAATCAGCAAGTGCTGATACACCTTTATAGAATGGACCTTCCTTAATTTCAGGAATTGCTTCTTTAATATTAGCTAGATTATCCTTTAATATAGCTTCTACTCTTTCTAAAGATTCACCATATTCAATGCACATCTCAATAGATGCTAAAGATAGCTGATTTGTCATATTAACTAATGATCTAATATCAGAATTATTAATAACCTTAATATTTCCACCAGCATCCTCAATTTGAGTATGTCTCATACCTATTTCCTTTACAGTTCCTCTAAAGCCATCAGCGACAATAATATCACCAACATTAAATACATCCTCAAAAATAATAAATAAACCAGCGATAATATCTGCTAATAATGGCTGAATAGCAAGACCTACAATTAATGACACAATTCCAATACCTGCAAGAATTACTGTTGTATCAACATTAAATGCTGTTAAAACAAAGAATAGCCATATAACTACAGTTACATATTTAATAACTGAAATAATAATTGTTAATAAGCCCTTTAATTTTTTAAAATATGGTAATAATAGCTTTAATGCTAATCTTACTACAAAGCTTATTCCAAATATAAAGAATGTATAGCTTACAATTCTAACAAAGATATTTATATCACCTGCATTAGAAAAAATATTAAAGCTACGATAAAATTCATTTGCAGCTCCAAACATATATTTTCCAAATATTAGGAAAATAAAATAAATAAGAGTTAAGCCTAATAAAACATAAACTAAAATCTGTTCAAATAATGATAATTTTTTATTTCTTAATTTCATTTTTTTATTCCTCCTTATTTAAATAGAAATAATTATATTTATATGTTATCAAAATGATTGCAACAAAACTGCAACAAAAAAACCTTGTCAATCGACAAGGTCTACTCTGCTTTTTCTGTTCTTTCAAAAACCCATTCTCCATCATTCCAATTATAATAAGTAAGCTCACAATCATTTCCATTATATTTGTATTCGACTTTTCTAAATAAAACCCATTCTTCCTTAATATATTTTGAATATATAGAAGATAATTTATTACCTGAATTATCAGTTGTTACAATAATCTTATCATCGAATGTATTATATTCTTTATCATTATAATAATGAAAGCTTATTGAATCATAATCATATATTTTATTTCTTATGAAATTATCTTAGTACCCTTTTTTATTTTATTGTCTACTAAATTGGTACCACTTCAACCCCTCTTTTTAAATCATTTTTCTTTTTTATCCCCAATTTTTTTATTTCAATTAATACGTTCAACCACAAATAGTTACATATCAATCACTCTTGTTTAAAATTTTACCAAAGATTTTTTTTATTATAAATAGAATCTTCTTCTGTTATTTTCCTTATAGCTTTGCATGGATTACCATATGCTAAATAATTATCAGGAATATCATGAGTAACTATAGAACCAGCTCCAATAACACACCCATTTCCTATTGTAACACCAGGTAGAACAACTACATTTCCACCTAACCAGCAATTATCTCCTATTTTTACAGAAGCTCCATATTCTTTATCAGTATATCTTTTAATGCTTTCATCATAATATTGATTTCTTTCTTGATACATTAAAGGATGTAGAGGTGTATAAATACTAACATTTGGTCCAAAGAAACAATTATTTCCAATCACAACAGGACAAACATCTAATACAGTTAGTCCATTATTAGCATAAAAATTTTCACCTATATATGTATTAATGCCGTAATCAACATATAAATTTCCTTGTATATAAATAGAACCTTTATGATTTGGAAAAATTTTATCAATCAATTCTTTTCTTTTAGGATCATTATCATACAAGCGATTGTAATCTAATACTAAACTATGCTGCTTATGAGCTATTTCATTAGTAGTTGGATCACCTGGCGAATAAATTTTACCCAAAATCATCTTTTCATACTCTGTCATATATTTTTACTCCATACTATAAAATTAATTACTTTTATAACTTAATATATTCAATACCAAATTCAGTAAAATCATAATCGATATTGGCATGAGAATAAATTGTTTTTAAATTTGGATTGTCGCCTTTAATAATTCTAATAATTCTTTTTGCAATTAAATCATTAAAACGCGGATCATCTTTATAAATATATTCTTCTGTTTCTGGATCCTTAATAGCAAGTGTTGTAGCATAACTATACGATTCTACAAATCCTTCAAATGTAGATGGTAAGGTAATTGATGTTAAATTAGCATTGTCATCAAGAGCATAACCAGATATTCTTTTAACACCTTCACCAAACACAATACTTGTTAGATTTGTATTTTGAAAAGCATAATCTAATACATCAGTAGCCTGATAAACAGTATATTGATTTAAATCAGGATTATTTAAATAGTGAACAAAATGTCCTTCTTTCTTTTGATATAATGCATCATTTTTAACTTCATAAAATTCGCTTTCTTCATCTATAGTTATTTTTTTAATTGATGATTTGTAAAAGGCAATAGGATCAATATAATAAATACTTTTGGGAATTACTATTTCCTCAAGATTTTTAAAAGGAAGAAAGGCATAATTTCTAATTTTTTCCATAGAATCTGGGAAAATCATTTTTTTAGTAGTAGTATTACGTTTTATAAAACCTCTTTCTTCCTGAGCTTCCGTGAAAAAGATATTACTATAATAGTATCTAACGTTATAGCCACCATATTGAGGAGAAATATTAACTTCTTCATCAGTTTCATTATAGTTATACTTTACACCAATCCATTCTTCATCATCGTACCTATTATACTCAAAAATCATCTTTTGAGGTTGGGTGTATTTTGAATCAACTGGTTCTGTTATCTCCATTGTCGTATGGGCTACAGGTATTTTATCATCACAGCTAGATAAGCCAAAAACAAATACCATGGAAGCCATAATTGTGAACAATAATTTTTTCATAGCATTTCCTCCAAATATTATAGAAAAAACTATCTAAATTTTAACAAATTATATTCTATATGTCTAGTTGGTTTTAGACTTTTTTTGCTAAACAGTTCAATGTAAAAAATAATCTTCATAATGTATTAAATGATAATTATTTTATATTTAAAAAAATGACATAATAGTGGTTACTTAAGAGCAAAAAAGACCTCATCATTTCTGATAAAATCTTCTTATTTTAATATCTTTGAAAATTATTTTTCAAATAAGAAAAAATATTGGAATGTATGCCCATCAATAGTTAAATCTATTCTAATAAGATTCTTATAATCATTTTCAGGGATACTTAAAACATTATTATTAACCTTTGAATACTTATATGTTGTATCATTATACCAACCAATCATATCATTTATTTCATCTTCTGTATAAGGTTTCTCGTTTTCCATATTCATATATAAGTAATCATCTGTTAAATAGTAGTAATATACATCAATTGATTCATATTCTGGAACATTTAAAGTATATTCTGATGCTTTATGTGAAGCTTCTAATTTCTTTAACTTATCAAGTTCCAACATTAGCACGCGCTTGTATGCGATTGACTCATCATCAAATACAACTGCATTAGTATGATAATATCTATTATTATCATTAATAGTTATTGCTGGTGCATAATATGTAACTGATGTATATTTTGTTGACTTATTAGTAGATGTAAATAATAAAACAATTAAAGTTATTGTTACAACTAATAGTAATGAAACGCTAGATAATAATCCAATAATAAAACCCTTTTGTTTAAAAATTATATTATTCTTTTTAACATAATTTTCTTCCTCTTCTTTATTACACAAAAGCTCATTCTTACTTACATTAAATTCATTGCACAAAGCTTCTAAGGAATCATCACTTGGTAATCCCAATCCATTTTCCCACTTAGCAATTGCACTTCTTGAAAGAAAAATTTTATCTGCAAGTTCCTTTTGGGTTAAATTATTCTTATTTCTTAGTTCCTTAAGCTTATCTCTAAATTCCATGTATCAATCACCTCAACTACTATTATAAATAAAAATTATAAAATATCGTGTTACTTCAGCAATTTAGCGTGTTACTTTTTATAAAATCGTAATTTTATAATTAATATATAGAATAGAACACCAACTCTGTGCAAATCAGGAATATTTTATTATTAATTGTTTTTGTGGGACAAATGTATTTAATTTCTTTCTAATCTCATCAAATGTGCTTTCAATTGATGATACTTTTCCGTTTCTAACATCTTCTTCGGCTTCATCTAACATCTTAAGCAATTCTAATTCTTCTTTATTTTCCATATTTACTCACTCTTTTATAAAAATCTATTTTAAATTCGTCGTTACTACTTATAAAATGAATAATTTTCTCAAATACTACTCAAAGGAAAGTTTAAGTTTTAAACCTAAGCCTTTAGCAATTTTTTTTAGCATTTTTACAGATGGATTTAAAGTACCTCTTTCTATTTTAGATAAATCAGATTGATCTATTCCCGCTTTTTTAGCTAAGTCTTCTTGAGACATCTCTTTTTGGAGTCTTTTTTCTTTGATTTGAAATCCTATTATGATGTTTAAGATGTCTGTGTCATCATATTCATTTGTAACATCTTTTCCCTCATCATATACTGTCTCGCTAGAAACATCTAAATCATCATTCCAAACAATTCCACCCCAACCTAATAAATGTCCTTTTAAGAATAATTTTCTATCCTTTAATTCATTTAATTGTGGAAATTTATCTGACAACGACAAGATATCATATCTTTTTACAGTTCCATCATAAAAGAATAAATCAAATGTTGTTTTCTCTTTTAAAATTAATTTAATTGCTTTTACCATAATTACTGTAGTGGTGGAAGTTTTTTATATACTTCTTTATCCCACATCTCCTTTAACTCTTTTTTGTACTTTAAAATAAATTCCTTTACTAATACTTTACCATTCTTAGGAAATTCTCCATTATATATTTCTCCATCTTCAATATAAATGTAGCTTCATAATCGCCATAGATTGCATGTATATGCGGTGGATTATGTTCCTTTCTAGTTAAATGCATCAGTATAAAAATGCCATAAAACGACGAAATAGTTGGCAATTCTTCATCTCCTTCCAATTTTATTATAGGGTATATATCCCCTAATGTCAAGAATAAACAAAAATAAAAGACCCTGTCAAAATTGACAAGGTCATTATATACTTATGTTTTATGTCATTTTCTTGCGAGTGATTGTGTCACTTCACAACAGTATGTAATTATTCCTTTACGAAAGGTAATAATGCCATATGTCTAGCTCTCTTGATAGCGATAGCTAGCTTTCTTTGATACTTAGCAGAAGTTCCTGTAGCACGACGAGGTAAGATTTTTCCTCTATCTGTTACGAACTTTCTTAATAAGTCAACATCCTTAAAATCGATATGCTCGATATTGTTAGTCTTGAAATAGCATACCTTTTTTCTTCTTTGATGTAAATTTCTTTGCATAATATATGTTCCTCCTTTTTAGAATGGTAAATCATCTTCAGCAACCTCAGATACATCGAATGAATCTGGTTGCTTCTCTTGTGCTCTTGGAGCAGCTGAAACTCTTGGTGCTGGTTGTGCTTGGTAACCTTGGTTATCACTAGCACTAGCATCATTACGTCCTTGTAGGTTTTGTACACTATTGCATACAACCTCAGTTACGTAGCGAGTTGTTCCATCTTGAGCTTGGTAGTTTCTAGTTTGAATACTTCCTGTAATTCCAACCATATAACCCTTCTTAACATATTTTGCTAAGAATTCTGCTGATTGTCTCCATGCAACACAGCTAATAAAATCAGCCTGTCTTTCACCATTTGCAGATTGGAATTGTCTATCTACAGCAATAGTGAATGAAACACTAGCAACGTTAGATGGTGTATATCTTAGTTCAGGATCTCTTGTAAGTCTTCCAACTAATACAACATTATTAATCATAATATCCTCCTTAATTACTCTGCAGCATTAACGACGATATGACGAAGAATATTTTCGTTATATCCAACTACACGGTTGAACTCATTAACAGCCTCTACAGTTGCCTCTACAGTAAGAACAACGTAGTATCCCTTATGATTCTTTTCGATTTCATAAGCTAGCTCCTTAAGTCCCCATTCATTAACCTCTAAAACCTTTGAATTGTTGTTAGTAAAAACTTCATTTAAAGTCTTAATTTCCTTAGCAATTGCATCAGCGTCTAGAGTTGGACGAATGATATACATAACCTCGTACTTCTTCATTTTGCGCACCTCCTATGGTCTATGGCCTGGTACATTTAAACGCAGGCAGAATGTGCATAATAAACATATGCCTCTAAATGATATCACAAATGATAAAAATAATCAATATAATTTTTTACTTATTATATAATCTAGCAAGCTCTTCAAATTTAGGAAGAGACCTCTTTACAAAATCTGTTGTAACACAATATGCTATTCTAAAATATCCCTTAACTCCAAATGTATCAGAAGGTACTAATAACAAATCAAGAGATTTCGCAACCTCACAGAAATGCTGTGAATCCTCCTCTAAGCATTTAGGGAATATGTAGAATGTACCTCCAGGTCTTACTACCTCGAATCCTAGTGATACAAGCTTATCATATAAAATATTCATATTTGTTTCATATACAGCTAAATCTGATGTAAGGTCAATACAGTCAGCTGTAGCCAGCTGAATTAATGATGTCGGACAATTATGTCCAATTCCTCTAGATATTTGAGCCATAATCTCAACAAGAAGCTTATGGTCAGGGCATTTTGGATTAACAGCTACATATCCAATACGCTCTCCTGGAATAGATAATGACTTACTAAATGAATAGCACATAAGAGTATTGTCGTAAAAGCTTGATACACAAGGATTATCAACACCCTTAAACACAATCTCTCTATAAGGTTCATCACTAATTAAATATATAGGATGTGAGTATTTAGCTTCACTTTCTAATAGAATTTGAGCAAGCCTTTTAATACATCCTGTATTATATACAACACCAGATGGATTATTAGGAGTATTAATAAGTACTGCCATAGTTTTTTCTGTAATTAGCTTCTCAAACTCATCAAAGTTAATTTGGAATGTCTTAGTATCTGCAGGTACTACCTTTAATATAGCGCCTGTACCTCCAACATAATGATTATATTCTGGGAAATATGGAGCAAATGTAATTACCTCATCTCCAGGAGTTGTAACAGCACGGATTGCATGAGCTAATGCTCCTGCAGCTCCAGAGCAAGGGAATATACAATCCTTTGTATAAGGAAGATTAAATCTTCTTTTTAACGATTGAGCTACACACTCTCTCATATGATCATTTCCAAGGTTTGGAGAATATCCATGTAGTTCAAGAGATTTAGTAGTATCCAATAATCTTTTAATTGAATCATTAAACTCCTTTGGTGCATCTACAGATGGATTTCCAAGAGAATAGTCAAAGACATTCTCTTCTCCAATCTCCTTCTTTCTTTTTAAACCATACATATACATTTCTCTTATTTGGCTCTTCTTATTTGTTAAGCCCTTATAGTATTCATTAATCATTATATTTCTCCTTTATTAAGCTTGTCATTTTGCAGATGGCAAAATCACAAGTTTCCTTTCTCACATTATTTCTTCCAATATCACCAAACTGCATAGTACAAGTAGTAATATTTCCATTAAGATAAAATCCAAAGCATACCATACCAACTGGCTTTTCCTTAGTTCCTCCTAAAGGTCCTGCAATACCTGAAACTGCAATAGCACACTCAGCACAAGCATTTTTTGCCGCACCAACTGCCATTTCTTCTGCGACCTCCTCTGATACAACGCCATACTTTTTAATTGTCTTATTTTTAACTCCTAGAAGCATTTCCTTTGCATCATTTGCATATGTTACAAAAGCCATATCAAAAACAGAGCTTGCATTGGCTACATTTACAATTGTAGATGAAATAAGCCCTGCTGTACATGATTCAGCAGTCGTTATATGTAAATTATGCTTCATTAATAGTTCAACAAGAATATCCTCTATCATAATTACACCCTTTTTAAACAAGATATTTATATTATACGTAATTTTTATTATTCTTTCAATTACACATTAAAAAAAGCATCCCTATTAACGTAGGGACGCCAAATTTAATTCGTAATATTCATAGGATTACCATTTCTATAAATAGATAATGTTACAGTATCAGTAGATAGTAGCACATTAAACTCCTTAATAAAATCATATAATGTTCTTACCTCTATACCATTAATCCCAACAATAAAATCACCCTTTTGAAGGTTAAAGTCAGAAGATTGTCCTGTAGAATATAAATATAATCCAGATGTGACATTCTCTGGGAAGCTAAATAAAGCATCGCTTCCATTGGCATAATCTATATATGGCTGTTCCTCTAAACCATATACATATGAATACTCTCTTAAATAATATGAGAATATCGAATAGTCTGATGAAGACGGATTAAGTTCTCTAGCCTTACTAATATCAAATCCTAAACTAAGCCTTGAAACATTATGATAATTCTCAATTTGTAAAACGATGGTATAAAGCTTATCACATCTTATCGCATAGCACATACCTGATGCATCAAGTAGGCCTTCTTCACCTGGAACATATGAGGCACCATATTCTATAGATGTTGAAATCTTATATATATTAAGACCTACAAGCTTACCGCTATAATCATAAAGACCACTACCTCTATTATCATCTGTTGACATGGTACCACTCATAATCTCAAATCCATTGTCATTTGAAATAATTCCAACATTTAGATTTGATGAATATTGCTCGAAATTAAATGATGATATACTTGATACCTCATTAGCCTGTGTTCCAATTGTAAACACCTGATCTCCAACTTCATTATCGAATGTTTGAGAAATCTCTGAGACTACAAGATTTAAAGATGAAGTGAATGTATAAACCGCAACACGGTTTAATACATCATATCCTACCATAAAAGCATCATAGCTATTTTCATAATCAGCATTTACAATAACACTATAATCCTTAGCATCCTCATCTCCAGACTCATAGAATGTGACTACATAATACACATTACCTACCGCCTTATAGATTACTGCGCTTTTTAAGTCATAAGTATATGTATATTGAAAGGCACCATAATTTTTTTTATATTTAGATGCTAATACGACATTAGCCTCTGAGACTTCATCTATGGCCTCATATAATGCCTCCTGATTATTATCAACATAAATCTTTTCATATGCTGTAACATTTACATCATCATCGCCAAAAAAGGCACATGAGGTTAAAATAATCGCAAATAAGCCTACTAATAGAAATAGAATAAATCTCTTCATAAGATCCACCCCCCCTATTATAGACTAAAGTCCTTATCGCTTAAAAATGACTCTAAATGTTCATAAGTTATTGCATTATACATATCATCAACAGTATTATATGTATAACCTTCCTCAGTAGCTAGCTTATAATCACCTGAAACATTAATACCTACAAGCTTTCCATCTAATGTGAATAAACCACCACCTGAGTTACCAGGATTAATAGTCGCCGTATGCATATATAAATCTTGTGAAGTCAATACCTTAGATACTATACCCTCAGTTAGAGTATTATAATTAGTAAGAGATAGAGGACATCCTACAGAAATAACTGCTGTTCCCTTTGATATTACAGATGTAGATATCTCTACAGGATTAATTTTAATAGAGTTAGTTGATGGAGTAGTAATTCTTAATATAGCTAAATCATCTGCTTGATTGGCAATTCGCTCAGAATATGTTGTACAGGCTAAAATAGTAGCTGTATAAAAAATACCATCACCAAAATAGACACTAACATTCTCTGATTCCTTTGTTGTATCAGCGGCCTCAATAACATGTCTATTTGTGATAAAATAAGAATAATTATCATCCTGCTTAATGCATACGCATGATCCAATAGCATAAGATGATTGACTAATTATACTTCTAACACCAAAGCATGAATGCATAACCTTTGAATATGCTTCAGTATATGTTGTGATAATTTCAGTTGTATCTAATGAATCATCAATTTCACTAGAATCCTCAACACCATTTTGATTTGAAGATTTAGATAGAATTTTACATGATGAAAGCATGCACACGCTTAATAAAAGCGAAACTGAAAATAATATTTTTTTCATATTATCACCCTTTCTAAATATTAAATAAAGAAATTGCATTTTTGTCTGTTATTTTCTCTATTTCAGTACAATCCATTCCTCTTAATGAAGCAATTTCTTGGCATACATACACTACATAGGATGATTCATTTCTTTTACCTCTAAATGGAGTTGGTGTCATCCAAGGACAATCTGTTTCAAGAAGTAATCTATCAAGTGGTATGTTAGATGCAACTCTCTTTGGTTCCTTAGCATTTTTAAATGTCACAGGTCCGTCTAAGCCTATATAAAGGCCTAAATCTAAAAACTTTTGTGCCATTTCAAGTGATCCACTATAACAATGCATAACCCCTCTTATTTGTCCCTTATACTTCTTTAAAATATTATAAGTATCCTCAATCGCATCTCTTGAATGAATTATAAGTGGTAAATTATAGTCAATAGATAATTTTATTTGTCCTTCAAAAATTTCTTTTTGAAGCTCTTTGTTATCCTTAGTCCAATGATAATCAAGTCCACATTCTCCAACGGCATATACCTTATTATTATTAATAAAATCTGAAAGATAAGAAAGATCATTTATATCCTTGACCTCTTCAGGATGAATTCCTGCAGTAGGATAAAAAATGTCATATTTCTTTGATAACTCTACGGCTTTAGAATTAGTAATTCTATCGAAGCCAACAAGAATAATTTTATTAACATTATTATCTTTACACCTTTGTATGCATTCATCTAAATCATCTTTGAATACATCATCTAGTAAATGTGAATGTGTATCAATCATATAATCAACCTCTACACTATTATACCACAAAGAAAAAAAAAGACCATAAGCCTAGGCTTATAGTCTTTATAATCATAGTTTTAATTACTCAAGAATTGTAACTACTGATCCAGCACCTACAGTACGTCCACCCTCACGGATAGAGAACTTAGTTCCTTGCTCAATAGCAATTGGGTGAATTAACTCAACAGTCATCTCTGTGTTGTCTCCAGGCATAACCATTTCCTTTCCTTCTGGAAGGTTGATTACTCCTGTAACATCAGTTGTACGGAAGAAGAATTGAGGTCTATAGTTAGTGAAGAATGGTGTATGTCTTCCTCCCTCATCCTTAGTTAATACGTAAACTTGAGCTGTAAACTTCTTATGAGGATGAACTGATCCTGGCTTAGCAAGAACTTGTCCTCTTTGGATTTGATCACGAGTGATTCCACGAAGAAGTGTACCAATGTTATCTCCAGCCTCAGCAAAGTCTAGTAACTTACGGAACATTTCAATTCCAGTTACAACTGTAGATTGAGTATCCTTGATTCCAACGATTTCAACAGCATCGTTAAGCTTTAACATTCCACGCTCAACACGTCCTGTAGCAACAGTTCCACGTCCAGTGATTGTGAATACGTCCTCAACTGGCATTAAGAATGGCTTATCATTGTCTCTAACTGGTGTAGGGATATACTCGTCTACTGCATCCATTAACTCATTAACCTTCTCAACCCACTTCTCCTCTCCGTTTAATGCTCCAAGAGCAGATCCACGGATGAATGGAGTCTCATCTCCAGGGAATCCGTACTCGTTTAGTAACTCACGGATATCCATTTCAACTAGATCAACGAACTCATCGTCGTCAACGATATCGCACTTATTTAAGAATACAACGATTCTTGGAACTCCAACTTGCTTAGCAAGTAAGATGTGCTCACGAGTTTGAGGCATAGCTCCGTCTGTTGCAGCAACTACTAGAATTGCTCCGTCCATTTGAGCTGCTCCTGTAATCATGTTCTTAACGTAGTCAGCGTGACCTGGACAGTCTACGTGTGCATAGTGTCTCTTCTTAGTCTCATACTCTACGTGTGCAGTATTGATTGTGATTCCTCTTTCACGCTCTTCTGGAGCTCCGTCAATTTGGTCATAAGCCATAGCCTTAGCTCCACCTTGCTTAGCTAATACGTTAGTAATAGCAGCAGTTAGAGTAGTTTTACCATGGTCTACGTGTCCGATTGTACCAATGTTTACATGTGGTTTACTACGATTAAATTTTTCCTTTGCCATATTATATGGTCCTCCTATAATTTATTTTCTTTTGGTTTATTTTTTTCAAAAATTTAACAATACGTTAATACAATATCAATTTTATAATATTTGAATTACAAAATCAAGTATTAATTAGTTTTGTCCTCTCTTTTTAATAATCTCCTCTTGGATATTACGAGGACATTGCTCATAATGATCCATTTGCATTATGAATGTTCCACGTCCTTGAGTGTTAGAACGAAGTGATGTTGCATATCCGAACATCTCAGCTAGAGGTACGAATGCACGAATGTTCATAGCATTTCCTCTCTTATTTTGTGATTCAAGACGTCCACGACGAGAAGTTAAATCTCCAATTACGTTTCCAACATAGTCTTCTGGAACGATTACATCTACAACCATGATTGGCTCTAGAATAACTGGTTGACACTTATCCTTAGTTGCCTTTAATGCCATAGATGCAGCAATCTTATATGCCATTTCTGATGAGTCAACATCATGGTATGATCCATCAAATAATGTACACTTAACATCAATTACTGGATATCCAGCTAGAATTCCATTTGGCATAGCCTCTTGTAATCCCTTGTCAACAACTGGAATGTACTCTCTTGGAACTGATCCTCCAACGATAGCATCAACGAACTCATATCCCTTCTCAGGATTTGGCTCAAACTTGATCCATACATGTCCATATTGTCCACGTCCTCCTGATTGACGAATGAACTTTCCTTCAACGTCAGCAGGAACAGTGATAGTTTCACGGTAAGAAACTTGTGGTGCTCCAACAGTAGCCTCTACCTTGAACTCTCTCTTCATACGGTCAACAATGATGTCTAGGTGAAGCTCACCCATTCCGGCAATGATTGTTTGACCTGTTTCAACATCAGTATATGTTCTGAATGTTGGGTCCTCTTCAGCAAGCTTAATTAAAGCTTGAGTCATCTTCTCTTGGTCAGCCTTAGTCTTAGGCTCAACAGCAACAGAAATAACTGGTTCTGGGAACTCCATCTTCTCAAGGATGATATCATAATCATCAGCAGTTAATGTGTCTCCAGTTGTAGTATTCTTAAGTCCTACTGCAGCAGCGATATCTCCAGCGAAAACCTCTTCGATTTGTTGTTGGTGATTTGCATGCATTAGTAATAGACGAGAGAATCTCTCCTTAATTCCCTTAGTTGTATTCTCAACATAAGATCCTGAAGTAGTATGTCCTTGGTAAACACGGAAGAATGTTAATCTTCCAACAAATGGATCAGTTAATACCTTGAATGCTAAAGCAGCGAACTTTCCGTCATCCTTAGCCTCAACGTTAACAATCTCACCATCTGGTTTATGTCCCTTAGCAGCTTCAATATCAAGTGGAGAAGGTAAGTACTCGATAACTCCATCAAGCATTCTTCTTACTCCCATGTTGTGGAATGCAGATCCACAGAATACTGGGAAGAACTTAACCTCAAGAACTGCCTTACGAATAACAGCCTTGATTTCCTCAACAGAGATTTCCTCTCCACCAAGGTACTTCTCCATTAAATCGTCATCGAACTCAGAAATAGTCTCGATAAGAAGATTTCTCTTCTCCTCAACGATGTCAACTAAATCAGCAGGAATTTCTTCCTCCTTATAGTTCTCATCAGCTTCTCCGTCATAAACGTAAGCCTTTCTAGTAATTAGGTCAACGTGTCCGCGGAATGCATCCTCAGCACCAATTGGCCATTGAACAGCAGCAGCAAGTGCTCCTAGTCTATCATGGATAGTATTAACTGAATACTCGAAATCAGCTCCAACCTTATCCATCTTATTAACGAATACAATACGAGGTACGTTATAATCAGTAGCTTGTCTCCAAACTGTTTCAGTTTGAGGCTCAACTCCTGCTTGTCCGTCTAGTACTGTTACGGCTCCGTCTAGTACACGTAGTGAACGTTGAACCTCAACTGTGAAATCTACGTGACCTGGAGTATCGATGATGTTAACTCTATATTGGTCTCCCTTATAAGGCCAAATAGCAGTTGTGGCAGCAGAAGTGATAGTGATTCCTCTCTCCTTCTCTTGTGCCATATAATCCATTGTAGAGGCTCCATCATGAGTCTCTCCAATCTTGTGAATCTTTCCTGTATGATAAAGGATACGCTCAGTTGTTGTTGTCTTTCCAGCATCAATGTGAGCCATGATTCCTATATTACGGTATTTCTCTAATGGATATTCTCTTGCCATAATAATTTTCCTTCCTTTATCCTTAAATTAGAAACGGTAATGAGCGAAAGCCTTGTTAGCTTCAGCCATCTTATGAGTGTCATCACGCTTCTTAACTGATGCACCTTGTCCGTTTGATGCGTCTAAGATCTCCTTAGCAAGTCTTTCCTCCATAGTCTTCTCATTACGAGCTCTAGAGTAAGTAACTAACCATCTTAATCCTAGTGTTTCTCTTCTTTCAGGTCTTACTTCTACTGGAACCTGATAATTTTGTCCACCAATACGACGGCTCTTAACCTCAACTTGTGGCATAATATTTTCCATAGCTTGGTTAAAAACCTCTAGTGGATCTTGTCCTGTTGTTTCCTTAACACGGTTAAATGCACCGTATAAAATGCTTTGCGCAGTTCCCTTCTTACCATCAAGCATGATAGCATTAATAGTTCTAGTTACAAGCTTAGAACCATATATTGGATCTGGAAGCACGTCTCTCTTAGCGATATGTCCCTTACGAGGCATGGCGATTCCTCCTTTTAATAATTGAATTTTCTAATAATAGAATGTTTTTGTTTTTTAATCTTTATATATTATATATTACTTCTTTGCAGCTTTTGGCTTCTTAGCTCCATACTTTGAACGAGCTTGTAAACGTCCTGCTACACCAGTAGTGTCTAGAGCACCACGAATGATATGGTATCTAACTCCTGGAAGGTCCTTAACTCTTCCTCCACGAATTAATACTGTACTGTGCTCTTGTAAAGAATGTCCAACTCCTGGAATGTAAGCTGTAACTTCAATTCCATTAGTTAGCTTAACACGGGCATACTTTCTTAATGCTGAGTTTGGCTTCTTAGGTGTCATTGTAGTAACACGAGTACAAACTCCACGCTTTTGAGGCGCATTAACTGAAGTATACTTCTTTTGAAGTGTGTTATAACCAATTCCAAGGCTAGGAGACTTGCTCTTTCTAGTCTTATCTTGTCTTCCTTTACGAACTAATTGTGCAATTGTTGGCATAAAATGTTCTCCTTTCTACCACAAAGTGATATCTACATTTATTAATAATTACCATGTGAATTTTTTCACAGCATACTAATTTTATTATTTTTAATATCCATTGTCAACAAAAAAGTATCAAAAAATGCAAAAAAAATCGTCTAAAAGAAACACACGGCAATGTGAAACCGATAAAACCTGGAGTTGTGGGATTTATCAAGAACTTCAAACATTTTAAAACAAGTCATTTTTTAACTTCTTTTTGTACTCCTCGTTGTCGTGTGTTTCCTGTAATTAGGTATTTTTCATAATATTTCCTGCCTTTTTAAAAAAAATATTTGGATTTAAAACCATTTTAGAATATAATAGGTATGTGTGTGCATAGAACCAATAACAAATACTATAAATAATTATTGTTCTCGTAGCTCAGTTGGATAGAGCATTCGCCTCCTAAGCGAAAGGTCGTGCGTTCGAATCGCATCGGGAACGCCATAAAGATATTAAAACAGCTCCAGAATTATTAGTTCTGAAGCTGTTTTTTTATTTCTTTATAAATAACTTTTCTCCATATTCATCTATTCTATTTTCAACATCGATTTGCAAAAACCGGACTTTTTAGGATATCTTCAATCGCTCTATTGATGTATGTCATCATGCCACCTCCGACTATTCTCAATTTCAATTTGATTATAGTCAAAAGTGTTTGTGTTAATGTAACAGAAATTTAATAGAATATAAGTTTTATAGAAAAGATAAAGAATCTATCTAATTCTTTATATGGTTTATAATAACTACTTGGCATTGTATATATCCTCTTTTATTCTACTATTTTATAAATCTCAACAAAAAGTCTGTTATCCCTATAATAGTAAACCCGTTTAAATCTCTAGTCTCATTAATTGGCTTATTTATAACTATTATTTTTTGTATTTGGTCGTT
>Ga0247610_10003057_pt1 | contig 18735 bp, 33 predicted proteins | sample 174DNAGHGhighgp2_FD_193483 | JGI IMG/M metagenome (GOLD analysis project Ga0247610, IMG submission 193483) | Sheep rumen microbial communities from Palmerston North, Manawatu-Wanganui, New Zealand - 1742 DNA GHGhigh gp2 | ecosystem: Host-associated > Mammals > Digestive system > Stomach > Rumen...
CAGAATAAAAAATGCGGGCAATTAAGAAACTAAGTGAATACAGAAGCTGGATGTACTGCCAGCAGTGCGGGCACACGCTGACCCGTGTCTGGAGATACCCGTACGGTGTCGACGGAGGCAGGTACTGCCTGAAGTGCGCTGCAGGGATCCAGCTGACCAGAGCGCGCAAGGTGGCGAACTTCCGCCAGCCGGCGACGATCGAATACATACAGAGAGAATACAAAGCCGGCACCCGGATGCAGGCTCTTGCAGACCAGTTCATGGTCTCCAAGAGCTTCGTCCGCACGATGCTGATGGCGAGGTGAATATGCTGATACCAGTAATTAGAGTAAGAGACAAGATGACAGGAACGACACGGATCGTCGGCACGAACAGCCATGATTGCCTGCTCGTGTATCCGTCGAGATTGGAATACTACAACTTGCAGAACGGATGCGGCTCAGCGGATGCGTATGACTTCATTTGTGAGGAGCACGATCCGAAGGAATGGTGGGAGATCGACCATGTCGAGATGGTCACGCTCGAGAAGTGGATCGAACTGAGTGCCGCACAGATCGAGGAGGACGCAAAGACAAAGGTAGAGTTTTACAAGGCGATATCCAAGCACTGGCAGGACATCGTCGCAGACACACAGGAAGAGACAGGAATAACAGGCGACAGCGCAGGGGAGATACTCGAATGAAACTGACACCAAGAGAAAAGGCGGTCTGCCGTGAGTACTCAGCAAGGGACGAAAAAGGCAAGGTGCACTGCAATGACTGCCCTCTGCGGATCGAGATCGGTGAGTGCAAGGCTACCGTGACAGCAAAGGAATGGAAGAAGTGGGTGAAGGAACGTGACACGGCTGATTGATGCGAACGCACTCAGATCGTGGTTTGAGAACCACAGTGTGTATGACGAGTTCCCTGTTGGTTACATCATGGGACTGATAGACGAACAGCCTACAGTCGATGCCGCACCTGTGGTGCATGGCAGGTGGATTGATTACGATGAAGCATATTCATATGCGGAAATTCAATGCTCTGTATGCTTGAAGACATACCATGGTGATGACCTTTGTAGTGTAGGTGATAATACACTGTTGGGGTTTCCACATTATTGTCCGCACTGCGGAGCGAGGATGGATGGTGAACATGATGGATGATTTAATCAGCAGACAGGCGGCGATGGATGCACTGAGGGCGGCATATTGGGACAAGAATATTCAATCCGCTAAGGATGATCCGTGTATAGTAGATGCTATGACAGATTTGGCAATCAGGAAGATAAAAGGCTTGCCAGCCATACAGAATATAGCCGCCCTTCCAGTGGTACATGGGGAGTGGGTGCATGATGGTTATGATTTTCCTCATGGAGTAGATTGGATGCATTGCTCTAATTGTGGAAGGCGAGATGTATATTGCCCTGCGGCGCGAACAAATTACTGTCCGAACTGTGGGGCTAGGATGGATGGTTATGAAACTGAATCATGAGCACCAGTACATCTGTGAGTGCGAGAACTGGGAAGAGCCTGTACTGTATCCTGTCGCCGAACTGATACGGTGCAGGGATTGCAAATATTACGATGTGGATGCATTCCAATGCGAGACAGATAAACCGCACAGCGGCACATGGATGCCGGAATCGTATTGCGATAGAGCAGAGAGGAAAGACAATGGCTGAATACATTTGTAAAGAAGTGCAGACAGACAACGTTGGCTATCTTGTGATCAAGAGAGAACTAATACGGTGCAGGGAATGCAAATACAGGTACACCGACGGCGATAATGTGACAGCGAACTATTGTCTGCTGAATCACAACAGAGCACATGCAGACGATTGGTTCTGTGCAGATGGAGAGAAGGAAGAAGAATGAAGTTTACAGTTATATTAACTTGCGAATCACCAACCGAAAGTTGGCTTGAACTTGCATCCGCATTTGCTATCGAGAACTTTGACGAATTCAGAGAAGCGCATCTTGTGTCTGTCGAGGGCATAAGTATATGGAGAGATCATGATGCTGATTTGGATGATTTGAGGGAAGAAGAATGAAACAGTATTGCCGATATTGTGTATTCTGCTTTGACGCAGGCGAGTTTCGATGTTCAAATCATCCCGATGGGAAACATATATATATGACAAGATCTGATATAAACAGAGCGAACAAATGCCCGAATTATCAGTATTCAGATTTAGGCGATGTTGAAACAGGGAAACAATACCGTCCGCTGAAAAGCAAGCGCACAAAGAGAATCAACCGCAATCTGAATTTGTTTGATTAAAGAGGAAAGAAGAATGACAATTTACAAAGATAAACTTAGAAAACCGGCATCCTGTTTCACATGCATTCACAACACAATAATTGACGAAGATACACCACGTGAATGGTGGGGGTGCGACGAATATAATGGAGTGCCCGTCGGTACTGAACCGCCGTACGACACACCATGCACTTTTTATAAGCAGAGGGAAGAAGAATGACAGACGAAGAATGGAAGAAGATGAAGGAAGATGATAACTATATAGCGCCGTCGGTCCTTGAGTTTATAAGTGCTATACCTGACTTTGAAGACAGGGGCACGGAGCACACTGCGCCGTGTGCATGCGGTGGAACGATTCACGCGACGCGAGCAAAATATAACGGGCACCTGCATGCGTACTGCGATAAATGCGGAGCCCGGCTGATTGAATGATGAGAGGAAAGAAGAATGACGATAAAGGTAACGAATAGCAAGGAAGCATTCTGTGCTGCAGTCGACGGCAATGACGTCTATATCATTGCCCGGGCAGGTGAGGACTTCCAGTGGTTTAAGCACAAGGATGCAGACTTTTTGGTGAAGTACCAGGATGATGAAGCTGATAAGAAAGAGACTGAGGCGCCTCCTGCGGCGGAGCCGAAGAAGCTCAAACCGAAAAGAGCAGATGTGAAATCCCTTGACAAAGGAAAGATAAACGCATTGTATAACGCAAAATGGCCGGTGAAAAAGATCGCTGACGAGATGAAATGCTCGGTTGCTACAATTTACAGGCTCTTAGACGGCGTTAATGGTGATGAAAACGAAGAGAATCAAAATGATGATAGTGAATCCTGAGCGCACGTTGGTTGTGTTTACTGAGGCCTGCAGAAGCTTGAATGTGCGTTTCACTGACGGAAAAAGTATCATGGCGAGCTTCCGGGACGGTGTTTGCCGAGATGTGGTACTCGGTTCATACGACAGCGAGGAAAAGACAGCAGTCGCTTTCGGCAGGATAATTTATGCGCTCCAGAGCGGTGCTGACTGTGTTGTCCTTCCGGGTAACGATGAACCTGAGCTGGTCGAAGCGGCAAGACCTGCTGTGTATTCCGGCTTCAAAGGCAAAAACATGTTAAAGACTACAGGGAAGACCAAATGACAGAGATTGGTAAAGCATTGAACGATCTGGCAAGACATCAGATGATTGTCAAATTGGAAAGAGATATACTTACAGATCTGCAGGTATGTGAGGTCGAATGCTTCAGCAAGACTGAGTACATTATGATGCTTTACGAATTACTGGAGAGCTTTACGAAGAAGATTGGAAAAGGAAATGACATACATAAGTGACATTATCAGCATGATCTCTGATATGTCCGGTGCCAGATCTGAGTATGAGGTGTTCAGCGATTGGGTACACTGCAGTGCAATCGCAATCCAGAACGCCTCATGCATCCTGCATGACAAGGTCTGGCATGACAGGGAAAAAGATTATCTGCAGATCATGTCAAAGTACGAGAAGGACCATTTTCACAACATGTTTGCGTATCTGTGTTTGGAGCTGGAAGACAATATACACGATGCTCTTGGAGAGATATACATGCAAGGTGAAATGGGCGCAAAGAGTACGGGTCAGTTCTTCACGCCGTTCCATCTGTCGGAGCTGACAGCCAGCACGGCTTTCAATCCGAAAACATACAACGGGGAAGTAATCAGACTGAACGAACCGAGTATAGGCGGCGGCGGTATGGTTCTGGCAGTGGCAAAGAAGATGAAAGATGCAGGGATCAACTACCAGAAGAAGCTGCGAGTGGTCGGTCAGGATCTGGACTGGAAAGGCGTGTATATGAGCTATGTGCAGATCTCTTTGCTGGGCATTGACGGCATTATCGCTCAGGGTGATACACTGTGTGATCCGTACAGGACAGGCTATCCGAAAGAGCGGATATACAGAACGCCTCGCAATATGGGAGCGTTGTTATGAGTGCAAATGACGAAGAATAGGAGGCATAGATGCGGAGGACTGACATGGACATCATAAACGCCAACGCGGACATGGAGTATCTGTACAGAGTGAAGCGCAGGCTGCGCGAGATCGAGCTCGATCTGAGAGACCTTGACTCTCTGCTGGACGGCTACGGCGTCAGCTCTCCGCAGATCAGGTCGACAGAGGAAGCCAAGTACCAGCGCGGAACGAGGATCTTCACCACCGACAGGCTGATGGAGATCTTCTCCGAGCAGGACAGGCTCGAGGCTGAGCGTGTGCCCCTGCTCAAGGCTGCGGCGCAGATCGAGAGCAGACTGGTGCTTCTCCAGCTGACGGACGCCGAGAAGATCCTGCTTGATTACAGGTATGGAAGGCGGCTTACTTACGAGGAGATCGCGCTCCGGATGCACTGCCAGCCTCAGGCGGTGCAGTACCATCTGGACAAGATCCTGAAGCGGTACATAAAGTTTTGATTTATCAATTGACAAAACGTGCTATTATGCGCGTAGGTAGCAAAGCCGGGCAGTCTAGTGAGATCAGCTGTCCGGCCTTTTATTTGCCGGAGAGAGGGGCGTTCATTGTCTTGGCCATTTATACCTCCCATTGTTACTCCTTTCGAAATACCCTCCCCCATCTCTCCTTCTCAGGAGACATCTATGGCAGCAAACCCACGTTATAAGAACGGTAACCTCCGGCGCAAATACCGCGCCCGGTTCAAGGCGATGCAGTGCGAGTGCGGCATCTGCAAGGGGAAGCTCGGTCCGATTCATTACGATGAACCGTCCGATTCAAAGCACCCCCTGTCCTTTGTGATCGACGAGATCAAACCAATAGCGCACTGGCAAAGGCACGGGTACGCCTCGGCGGCTGCAGCAGCTGAAGATTGGAACAATCTTCAAGCTTCACATTTTATTTGCAATGCTCGCAAAGGTGCCAAAGAAGGATATACGGTGGAGATCAGTCCGATTGCCCAGAAGCCACTGATCCGTGACGGTGATTGGTGACCGATATTTTCATCCCCCTGGGCAGGTACCCCTCCCGGGCGGCCCGGCGAGACCACACGCCGTCCAGCGCCGATTTACACACAAGGAATTCTCAGGAGGCTATATGAGCAGAAAAAAACTGAAGACCGTGACCTGCAAAGGCACACGTCTGGAACAACTGAAGGCACTGGCTCGGATCCTCGCTGAGAAGCTTGATAACCCGGAAGAACAGAATACTGCCCAGCTTGCTAAGCAGTACCGGGAGACCGTGAACGATATTGCAGAGATAGAGGAATACGAGGATGTTGATGACGAACTCGGCAGAATCCTGTCAGAGCGTGAATCTGATGGGAAACCAGGAGCCGTCCGTAAGGATTGCTCCAAGTTCAACTGATACAGATCTATGCGATGCGCTCAAGGTGCTGAAGCTTGGCAAGATCCAGATAGATCCGTGGCAGGAGACCATTCTCGGCGATTGGTTAAGCAGGAACGGCAGCCGGTGGGCTGCACCGACATGCGGCGGATCGGTGCCGAGGCAGAACGGCAAATCCTTCCTCGTTCAGGGCAGGATCGAGGCGGGCATGCTGCTGTTTGGTGAACAGGTCATCTATACGGCCCATCTGCAGAAGACAGCGACAGAGACATTCGAGGAGATGCGAGACTTCTTCGAGACTCCCAGGCTGAAGAAGCATGTAAAGGACATCAAGAGCGCACTGGGCAGGGAACAGATCATCCTGAAGAACGGTGGAAGGGTGAAATTCCTTGCGAGGACACGCAACGGCGGGCGCGGACAGCACGGAGATCTGTTGGTGATCGATGAAGCACAGGAGATCGACGAATCTGCACAGGCTTCCTTCCTGCCGGCTATATCGGCATCCAGGAACCCGCAGACGATCTATGTCGGAACTCCGCCTGATCCGAATACTCCGGGCACTGTCTTCCGAAAGATCCGGCAGAAGGCCCTGGACGGGAACACAGAGAAGACGGCGTGGTTCGAGTTCTCTGTCAATGAGATTGGTGACGTCAGCGATCCTCTGCGCTGGGTACAGACCAATCCTGCACTTGGAAGACGCATCCAGCTGTCAACGATCGAGGGTGAGCTCGATCAGATGGATGCAGACACATTCGCACGCGAGCGCTTGGGGTGGTGGTCATCCGTAGTCGAGAAAGAGGTCATCGATTATGCTCTTGATCACGAAGCCTGGGCACAGTGTGCGTCTATGGAAAGAAAGCCGGAAGGGAAGACAGCCTACGGCGTCAAGTTTTCTCCGGACGGCACTACGGTAGTGCTTGCCGGGGCAGTGATCACTCCGGATGGCAGATCAAGGATCTCACTGATCGATGTGCAGCCGGCGGCATTCGGTACCAGATGGCTGGCGGACTGGCTGAACCAGCGATACGAGCAGGCATCCTGTGTCGTTATTGACGGCAAGAACGGAGCGGATCTTCTGATCGACAGGATCACGGACGTATGGAAGTACAAAGATTCGGTCGTGAAGCCAAAAGCCAATGATGTGATCAACGCGTGCACACTGCTGACGAGCGGCGTCAACGAGGGCACGCTGACATGGTACAAGCCACAGGATGCGCTGAATGACAGCGCAGTGAATGCGGTGAAGCGCCCGATCTACGGAGGCTGGGGATTCGGCGGAGAGAACTCCGCCCTGATCGAAGCGTGCGCGCTCGCGCTGTGGGGCGCTAAGAATAGCCGGAGAGTTCCCGGAAAGAAGATGAGGATAGGATAGTTTATGACATTAAGCATTGTTCCCGGTTCAATCCGCGGGCTCACGCCGTTAGAGGCAAACGCACTGCAGGATCTGATTGGCATTTATGAAGCACATCAGTCAAAGAACAGTGAAAAAGACCGTTACTACAACGGCAACATCAAGCTCAGCGAGGTAAACCTTGCAATCGCACTGCCGGATTCGTTCAACAGGCTGCAGATTGGCTGCGCATGGGGCGCAAAGTGCGTTGACGTGTTGGCGGCAAGATCCATGTTCGATGGTTTTGTAGGGCTAAACGGAGAAAACGTCACAGATCTGGACAGGATCGCAGCTGACAACCAGCTGATCGCCGAATACATGAAGGCATGCAGAGATGAGCTGAAATACGGATGTGCATTCGCTACTCTGAGCGCAGATCCGGACATCGGATGCAAGATCCGGTTCCATTCGCCGCGCACTGCTGCCGCGAGATGGGACGGCAACCTGGGCAGGATCGCGTACGGGATGGCGATCATCGACACGGCACCGGACAATAGGCCGGATGTGATGTGGAGCCCGTCGGTGATCAACCTGTATCTCGATGACAGAGTGGTGGTATTTACCCGTGAGAATCAGCAGTGGGGCTTCCAGAGATATCCGCACAAGATGGGAAGGCCTCTGATGGAACCAATGATCTGGAATGCGACGAGCGCCAAACCGTTCGGCAGGTCAAGGATCAAGGAACCTGTCAGAAGGCTGATACAGGGATATGTGCGGACGGTTGCAAACGCATCAATCGGGCTGGAATTTGCTACAGCTCCGCAGAAGTACCTGCTTGGTGTGACAGACGATCAGTATGATGCAGTTATCGACCACAAGTTCCGGCAGTATGTCGGGTCGATCATCGCGTCGACACCGAACCCGGAGACAGGATCTAACCCTGTATTCGGTCAGCTGCCGCAGGGAAATATCGAACCGCATGTCCAGATGCTGAGGCTCCTGGCTACGCAGTTCAGCGCAGCCACAGGGCTGACAGTCACAGATACGGGAGTTGTCAATGATGCGAATCCGACGTCGTCAGACGCGATTCTGGCGCAGTCTCAGACGCTTGTGGCAATGGCGGAACAGTTGAACGCAGGCAACGGCAATGCGCTCAGGACGATCGCTCTGATGGCACTGGCTATCAGTACCAACAGGAGGCTTGATGAGCTCAGCGACGAAGAAAGAGCCGTTATAGCACATTTCAAGAACCCTGCGATGCCGTCCGTATCGGTGACAGCAGATGCAGCAATCAAGATTGCATCCAGCAGGCCGGCATTTGCGGAAACAGACACATTCCTCGAGATGATTGGCTTCGATCAGGCAGACATCCGGAGGATCAAAGCCCAGGAGACGAAAGCGCGGGGGCTGATGACACTGACCGAGGAGTTCGGTAATGATAACGCAGTCAGCGTGGAATAAGTACATCCGAAAGCTTGCGGCAATAGATACCAAAGCTGCGGATCTGATATCCGCATGGGTGGAAAGAAATGGTCTGACAGATCAGAACGCGCTGATCAACTATGCGTATTCGGTCGCCACGAAATACGGAGAAGCTGCAGCTGCACTGTCGTGTCAGATGTACGACCGGATGGCGACGATCATGGATGCAGCAGTCCCGGATGCGATACCGGCGGAGACAGCGACATTGAAGGAAGTGGCAAAGGGCGTGACCTGGGGAGTTTACCATTCACCGAGTCAGATCCCGAGTGTCATCAGCCGGATGGTCAGGCAGGCAGGAGCAGACACGATGATCCAGAACGCACGCAGAGACGGCGCTGAATGGGCGTGGATACCGCAGGGTGATACCTGTGCATTCTGCATCACGCTCGCATCGAGAGGGTGGCAGCCGGCTTCCAGAGCCGTTCTGAAGGGCAATCATGCGGAGCACATCCATCAGAACTGCGACTGCACATTCGCAATCGCGTTCAGGCCGAAGGACCAGCAGCAGTACAGCCGGATCTATGACCCGGACAGATACAAACAGATCTATGACGGAGCTGACGGAAGGTCATCGTCGGACAAGATAAACTCGATCCGCAGACAGATCTATGCGGAAAACAAGGATGAGATCAACGAGCAGAAGCGCGATGCGTATGCTGCGCGGAAACTGGAGAATGAGGAATGAAGTTTCTGATACATACATATCCGAAGCGGCTGTGGTATGTAGAGGAGTTTCTCGTTCCGAGTCTCAAAGCGCAGGGCGCAGAGAATATCGAGATCTGGAATGACATCGAGAAGAAGGGCAACCTCAGGGCGTGCATGGAGAGCTTCGCTGCAAGATCCGGAAACGGAGGTACATGGCACCTGCAGGATGATGTCATCATCTGCCATGACTTTGTAGAGCAGTGTGAAGAACACGATGACGGAGTGGTGTTCGGCTTCTGCTGCCGGAACTTCAACGACCGTTTAAGCGCATACGGTGATGTATATGTACCCGACGCATGGAACAGTTTCCAATGCGTACGAATACCCGATCAGTGGGCTAGAGAGTGTGCTGATTGGGTTTTTTCTTTGAAATGGGAAACGGAAAGCACCTGTCCTGAGTTACCAATCCTGTGGAAGCTCAACAAGGGCGACGACACGTTCTTCCATGAGTTTATGGCCAGCAGATACAGCACGGAAACGGCTGAGAATATGAAACCGAACATAGTTGACCATGTCGACTATCTGGTCGGAGGGTCATCGATCAACTACCGCGACTATATCGCGAGGGCTGAATACTTTGAAGACCAGTATCTGATCGAAGAACTGGCACAAGCTATCAAACGGCGTAACAGCCGTTGATATCGCCGGCTGGGCGTAAAGCAGCAAACACACGAGAGGCGACCTCGTAAAAAGCGTAGTGAGAAAGGACAACTGAATGAAACGCACAGACATCACAGAGCTATTCCCCGAAGCCACAAAAGAACAGATCGACAAGCTGATGGGCATCAATGGAGCAGACATCAATGCAGCCAAAGGCGATGTTGAGACGCTTCGGCAGCAGCTCACCGAACAGAGCAGCAAAGAGATGGAGAAGGCAAAACTGCAGATTGAGAATCTCAAGTCTGAACTGAACGGAATGAAAGCCGCTGAGACCATCCGCCTGACAAGGGAGAAGGTCGCCAGCGAGAAGAAGATCCCGGTGAATCTGCTGACCGGGGAAACTGAGGAGGCCTGTGCGAAGCAGGCAGACGAGATCCTCGCCTTTGCGGCGCCGAGTTATCCGACGCTGCCTGACGGCGGAGAACCTCACGGCACACCCAAAGCCACAACTCGCGACCAGTTCGCAGATTGGGCAAAAGAATATTTTGGTTAAGAAAAGGAGTTCATCATGAGTGGAATCGCAACCAACAGAACAAATATCACTCTTCCTGCAGACATCTCTGCAGAGATCATCCAGAAGACACAGAGCGCATCTGCAATCATGACTCTTGCACGTCAGATCGCTCTTCCCGGCCGCGGCGTACAGATTCCTGTAATTACAGGTGACCCCGAGGCTGGATGGGTATCCGAAACAGCTGCAAAGCCGGTATCCAATCCGGGGCTCAGCACAAAGCTGATGCAGGCTTACAAGCTCGCAGTCATCGTCCCGTTCTCCGATGAGTTCAGACGTGACGCAGCTGCTCTCTACGATGCGCTCGTACAGAGGCTGCCGCTGGCACTGGCTCAGAAGTTCGACGCAACAGTCATGGGCAACGGCGATGCACCGGGCGAAAACTTCGACACATTCGCAAACTGCACAACGCAGTCCATTATGCCCGACAGCAGCGGTGTCATGAACTGGACAGCGTACAATGGTCTGACAGCTGCATATACAGACATCGCAGCTCACAACGGCAGCCTGAACGGCTTCGCAGTCTCTCCTGCAGGCATCGGCGCACTGCTTGGCGCAGTCGATTCGACAGGACGTCCGCTGTTTGTCAACGCAGCTGCAGACGGTGCGGTTCCTCGTCTTCTCGGCGCTCAGGTCGTTGAAGGTAAGGGAATTTACAAGGCAGGCGCAGCAGGCGTCGGCACAGCACCAGGCACGCCGGCAATGGTCGGTGTAGCAGGCGACTGGACACAGGCTATGTATGGAACTGTTGAAGGCGTACAGATCAGTATCGCAGATCAGGCAACCCTCACGATCAACAGCACGCAGGTCAATCTCTGGGAACACAACATGTTCGCAGTCCGTGCTGAAATCGAGATCGGATTCAGAGCTGATACAAATTGCTTCAACCTCCTGTCCGGTGCTACACCTACAGCATGATCAGGTTGATCAATGTGATCACCGGCTCACCGATGTGGGTGCATGAATCGCGTCTTGACGAGTACTTAAAGGCGGGCCACAAGCTCGCCTTTCCTCCTGTCAAGCCGGAGCCTGAAGAGCCGGTGAAACGGCCACCAGCCAAGCGGAAGAGAACTACGAAAAAGGGGTAATCTATGGCATACGCAACCTATTCAGACGTTCAGAAAAGGATGCTGAGGCAGATGTCTGATGCCGAGACGACTGTGTGCAACGCGCTTCTTGACGATGCAGCAGTACTGATCGACAGCACATCGACCAAAGCCACCGACGTTGTGAAGCTGGCGGTCTCATGCCGGATGGTGATCAGGGCGCTGGGCGACGGCACAGACAGCGGAGTGCCTACAGGCGCAACACAGGGATCTGTAAGCGCGCTCGGATACTCGCAGTCATGGACGATCGGTTCCGGGTCTGTCGGCCAGCTCTATCTGGACAAAACTGACAGAAAGCTTCTCGGGCTCAGCAACGCTATAGGTTCGCGGAGCCCGATTGAGAGCTTCCCGGAGGAGTCATGATCCACGGAATGACGATCAACCTGCTGACGAAGAGACAGATCAGCACAGACGCCTTCAATCAGCCCGTGTACGCGTATCGGATCGAAGAGGTGGACGATGTACTTGTCGCACAGCCGACGGCGCAGGAACGCGCGGACGAGCTTAATCTGAGTGGCCGGATGATCGAGTTCACGCTCGGGATCCCAAAAGGCGATACGCACGACTGGGAGGACCAGATCGTTGAGTTCTTCGGGCACAAATTCAAGACCTTCGGAATTCCGGAGCAGGGCATCGAAGCCAACATACCGCTCCGGTGGCACAAGAAAGTGAAGTGCGAACGGTATGAGTAAGCGTGGTTTTGAACTCAACAGAGAGGGGGTCCGCGAGCTGCTCCAGTCCGCTGAGATGGCGGGAGTGATCCGTGAGTTCTCTGATCAGGTCCTCGCCAACGCAGGAGGGCAGTCCGCAGGCTACGGCATGAACGTGCAGACAGGACACAGAGCCGTCGGCAGGGTCTACTGCCGAGACAAATCCGGCTTCAAGGACAATACCGAGAACAATACGCTGCTTAAGGCGCTGAGGTGCAAGGAATGATTGAGAAGATCGTACTTGATTATCTGGCAGAACATCTGTCTGTACCCGTATACATGCAGGAGCCTGTGAATAGGAGACCTGATGAAGCGAACAGCTTCGTGGTCATCGAGAAAACAGGATCCGGCAAAGAAGACAGGATCTGCAGCGCAGTGATTGCGGTCCAGTCATACGCGCCGACGCTCTACGCAGCGGCGAGCCTGAACGAGGAAGTCAAGGAGCAGATGGAACACATCGTCGAGCTCGACAGCGTGTCGGACTCACAGCTGAACAGCGACTACGCTTTTACCAAAGTATCAACGAAACAGCCTCGATATCAGGCTGTTTTTGATATCACACATTATCAGGAGGATGAATAATGCCTAATACAGCAGAAGTTACCGCCGGCAAGCCTAAGGTCGGCGGTCATGTCTACAGAGCGCCGATCGGCACAGCACTCCCTACAGATGCAATTACAGCACTCAATGTTGCATTCATCGACATGGGATACATTTCCGAGGACGGCGTCACAAATTCCAATACACCGGAAGCCGAAACAATCAATGACTGGGGTGGCACTCCGGTTCTGAGGATCCAGACGAGTAAGGACGACACATTCAAGCTCAAATTCATCAGCGCCGAGAATGCTGAAGTTCAGAAGATGGTCTATGGTGATTCCAACGTTACCGGAACCATCTCCGGGACGAACGGCATGACAGTCACAGCGAACGCGCAGGAACTCAACGACTATGCGTATGTCATCGAGATGCTCGCACGCGGCAACGTAGCACACAGAGTCGTGATCCCGTCGGCAAAACCGACAGAGATCGGCGACATCGTCTACAAGTCCAATGAAGTGGTCGGATATGATGTTACCCTTGGCTGCACCGCCGATGCATCCGGTAACACGCATTACGAGTACTGGAAAGCGAACAGCTGATGATCAAGGGCACGACTGAGAGTGGTTTCAACTTCGAACTGGATGAGACCAGAGTCAATGACATGCGCGTCATCGACGCTATGGTCGAGGCTGAAGAAGGCAACCTCGGCGGCGTATCGAAGCTGATCAGCCTGCTTTTCGACAAGCAGCAGAAGACAGATTTGTATGCCTTCTGTGCTGACGAGAAGGGTCAGGTCAGTATCGATCGCTGCATGAAGGTGGTCTTCGAGGTACTGCGTTTCGACGGTGAAACAAAAAACTCGTCGCCCTTGCCGGAGTGATCGGGAAATACGAAGATGAGATGATCTGCGATCTGGCAGAGACTTATCATGTATTCAACTATCGGGAGCTGCCGGTCAAGTTACTGGCGGCTCTCGTTTCCGGTTTAAGGGCAAATTCCAGAGTAAAGATGAAAATGACCGGGGCAAAGATCCCGGACGACATAACGCTTCTCGCGGCCATCTATGACAGGTTAACAGAACTGGCATGGATGCAGACCGCTGATGGGCATAAGAATATCAACCGACCTGTGCGTCTGTATGATCGCCTCACCAAGGAAGATGAAGAGCCAGAGATCATGGCTTTCGACTCCGGCAGCGAGTTCGATCGGGCATACGCTGCAGCGATCGGCGGGAGGTAAACTATGGCGACACTTGGAAAAGCTTATGTTCAGATCGTGCCGTCAGCTGATGGCATCTCCGGATCTATTACCAACCTGCTTGGCGGCGAGGCTGCCAATGCGGGAACTGAATCAGGCAAGTCGTTCGCGTCGAATCTGGTATCAGTAGCCAAGGGCGCGATCGCAGCTGCAGGCATCGGTAAACTGCTCAGCGCCTCACTCAATGCAGGCGGGAATCTGCAGCAGAGTTTCGGCGGCATCGAGACGCTTTACGGCGACGCAGCGGATGCGGCGAAGAAGTACGCGAAGGAAGCGGCTTCCGCAGGCATTTCCGCCAACACATACGCAGAGCAGGCTGTCAGCTTCGGTGCTTCACTGAAGCAGGCGTTCGGTGGCGATACAGCCGCAGCGGCTGAGGCGGCAAACAATGCCATCATGGCGATGGCGGACAACTCCGCGAAATTCGGCACCGACATCACGTCTGTCCAGGCTGCATATCAGGGCTTCGCGAAGCAAAACTACACAATGCTCGACAATCTGAAGCTCGGCTACGGCGGCACCAGGGGCGAGATGGAAAGGCTTCTGGCAGACGCTCAGGAGCTGACGGGCGTCGAGTACAATATCGACAATCTGGGCGATGTTTACGCGGCTATTGGTGCGATACAGGAGAATCTGGGCGTTGCAAACGTAGCGGCTCAGGAAGCGCAGACTACATTCACGGGGTCGTTCGGAGCCATGCAGGCGTCTGCTGAGAATTTCCTCGCATCGCTCTCGCTTGGTGACGGCATCCAGGAATCGATGGGCGCGCTGATCGAGTCTACCAGCACGTTTGTGTTCGGCAATCTGATCCCGATGGTGGGAAATATCATCACAGCACTGCCGCAGGCACTGGTAACGGCGATCACTACGGGCGTGCCTCTGGTACTCCAGTCGCTGTCGAATCTGACCACACAGGCAGTGACAGCGATCTCTTCGGTCGATTGGATCGGGCTCGGCAATACAGTGCTTACTACACTGAATGACGGCATTCTGGGGAAGATCCCGGAAGTGCTGAACAGTATCTCATCCATGATCACGGGCATGTCCGGAGATCTGCAGGCATCCATGCCGGAGTTTCTTGAGAAGGGCGGCGAGTTTATCAGAAACATGATCACCGGCATTCTTGACAAGGTGCCGGATATTCTGGATGGCCTGATGTCAGTGGTTACAGCTCTGATCGGATTGCTTATGGATAACCTTCCGGAGTTCCTGTCTAAAGGTTGGGAGATCACTCTCGAACTCATGCGAGGCATCTGGGAGAAGCTGCCAGACATCGTTGGGAAGGTGGTCGAACTGGTGACCGAGCTGATCACTACCATTGCTGACAAGCTGCCGGAGTTCCTGCAGAAGGGCGTCGAGCTGGTCGGCGAGATCATCAACGGTATCATCGAGGCTGTGCCGGATGTGCTTAAGACAATGGCAGACATGGCAAAGCAGGCGATAGACGCTGTGCTTGAGGTCGACTGGCTGGATCTTGGCGTCCAGATCATCAACGGAGTCGTTGAGGGTATCAAATCTTTAGGGAATATCATCGCGAGCACTCTGCAGGAACTCGCTAAGGGTGCATGGGAAGGTCTGAAGGATTTTTTCGGGATCGCGTCGCCTTCGAAGCTGATGCGCGACACGATCGGCCGGTATATCCCGGAAGGCATCGCGGTCGGTATCACGGCGAACGAGGACGCAGTAACGGACGCGATGGGTGAGATGTCCCGGCTGACCGCCGGATCATTCGACATGAGCTTCAACAGTGCGCCTGATTACAGCGGCAGCGAAGCGGGCAGCATGATCGAGGAGCTGAGATCCCTGAAAGATGCGATGCTCGGCATGCAGGTGGTACTTGATACCGGGTCTGTGGTCGGCGGCATCGCTGATGACATGGATCTGACGCTCGGCACACGCACTGTCAGAGCGCGGAAGGGGCTGTAGTATGTCTAGTGACTTTGCAAGAAAAGTGGCTTCTGTAAACTTCGGAGGCAAAAATACATGGGATGATTGGCAGATGGTCCCTGTGGACCGCCCGATCATCGCTCCGCCGGCAATCAAGAAAAACATCATCGACATACCCGCAGCCAACGGACAGGTGGACCTGCTGAACGCGCTGGTCGGATATCCCGTATATAAGAACCGTACCGGGGCGCTGAAGTTTACGATGGTGAATAAGAGCAGCATGACAGTCCAGAACCGTGTGAACGAGATCGCGCGGCACCTGCACGGCATCTACATGCAGATGATCCTCGACGAAGAGCCGGCATACTACTTCAACGGATACTACGAAGTCACAGGCGTGACGTTCAGGGAATCTGGGCAGAATGCTGACATCACAATCAAATATGATGTTGAGCCGTATAAATATGCTGTATCACAGACCGATGACGAATGGTTGTGGGACACCTTCAATCTGGAGACTGGCGTGATTCCACATGGAACTATAGTCAATGCTACGGTCCGCGGCATCGCAGACGGCGGCATCACGCTAACCGACATTGGAGCATGGGTCGGCTCTAAGACAGTAACACCGCAGGTGGTCATATCTGGAGCGGCTACTCCGATCACTTTTAGGGTGTACAACTCGCAGACGGGACAGTGGACGGAGAGCGTGTACACTAACGGCACGGATCAGAGCACTAGTGGTACGCTTAGGTTCGACCGCTTCTCCGAGCGGTTACAGATCACAGGCTACGGGACGTATTCAATCATCTTCCGTGCAGGGGTGCTCTGATGTATCGGATGACTATCGGTACATCGACCTTCTATGACGACACGCAGGCTGACGACATCAGCCTGCAGATCGTCGATTATAAGTTGGTGATTGAAGATAACAAGGCGGGGTCGCTGAATCTGGTGGTACCGCCTTCCAATGTGAACTATGCGCAGTTCCTTCCGGCATCCATCGCCGCACGTCCAGTAGTGAAGGTATACGCCAATAGCAAGGTCGTCTGGATCGGTCGCGCAGTATCGGTGAAGTTGGATTTCTGGAACCGTGCGCAGGTATTCTGCGAGGGTGCTATGGCATGGCTCGCAGATGCCCTTTATGAGGGTCTGGATCGGCAGGAAGTGTATTCAGGCTATGACGTAGCCGGAACGAAAGTGCGCGGCATACTGAGCGGATACAGAGCACATATCGGCGCACCATATACCATCGGATATGGTTCGCTTACTGTAAATATCCCAGATGAAGCGGATTGGTCACCGCAGACACAGGGATTCGATTATGGATGGGCTCCGGCACAGCCGAAGGACACATCGAAAACATGTCTACAGCGTCTTCAAGACATCCAGAAGACGTACGGCGGACACTTTAGCATCGAGATGGGAACCACAGAGCCGGAACTGTACTGGTATGCCGATCTGTGGGGATGGAACCAGAGCGGCACATATCGGCAGACCGCTAACTTCGGTGAGAATCTGCTCGACTATGTTCGTTCATACGACACGGAAGGCGTATACACCGTGCTGAGACCATACGGGGCGGTGAAAGACAACACGCCGAAGGAAGAACAGACAGCCACACCGCTGATCAACAGCGTTAGCCAGTTGGCTGACCATAAGCGGTTCAATACAGATGGTCAAGAGGTGACCACCACTAACCAGTATCTGTATGTATCTAATCCGTTTGAGGTGGTAAAGGGTCGGAAGTATTTTTATTCCGGCTTCATGTATGGCAATTCCTGCCTGTATATCATCGAGCATAACCAGACAGGAAATGTCTATGTGGTCAAGTCGAACTACGGCGGCGAGACCTACTCGACGACACAGACCAAGCAGTACCAGAAAGTGGAAATCCCTATACCTGATCCTGTATCGGGATGGGGCTCATCTGACAGATACTCGATCAGAGTAGGTTTTTATAGAAATACACAGTATGAGACTGAGAATGGTGTGAGCTTCCTCGACTATTCGAATCTGTACTACACAGACGAGTATGAGACGAATCCCGACGAACATAGGCTGACGCTGATTGATGACGGAGCACCAAGCGAATGTATCGAGATCGGCAACCTAGTCAGCCAGTATGGATGGATCGAGCGCAGGGTGGACTTCTCCACGATCAATCATCATGTAGGGCTTCATGATGCGGTATGGGGATTGATCAACACCATCCGAGCCAATCCGCTGAATCTGGAATCACTGACGGTTAATTTCGTGGACATGGCATATCTCACGCAGTCAGACGGCACAGGTACCACCGAGCCATTGAAGCTGTATGACGGGGTTAGAGTGGTATCAGAGCCGCACGGTGTGGATGTGGTGATGTACGTGACCAAGATCGAATTGTCGATCAATCCGGCGAACAGCAAGATCACACTCGGAATCAGCAAAGATAAAGGCATCAGCGCCTTGGTTGGAGGATAATATGGCAATAGAAACAAATCTGGAAAAGATCATGAAATCAGCGTATGGCAAAGATGTCAGACAGGCGATACATGATGCTATTTATGAATGTTATGAAGATGGTCACGCAGGTAGCACAGACCTCGTGGCAAGGTCTACCATCAGCGAACTGGCGAGTAATCTGAATACGGAGTACGGGAGCGTGGTGCTGTATGCAAACACAACAGGTGTCAAGAACACCAATGCAGAGATCACGCTCGCGGATGAATACACGAACTATGACTACCTCGACATTTACACTAGTACAACTGGGAATGATGAGGTTCACACGGTGTCGACAGCGGTCAATAAAACAGCAATCCGTATGACGAATCTGATTGATACAAGCAGTTCCTATACACCAGTCACTACGCTACTGATTGATGAGATGTCGCTGACTTTTTCTGCAAACAAGATCTTGATTAGCGATCATGTACAGTGGAGGTGGATAGGTGCTACTTCAGTGGCGGCAACACGTACGACCATCAGTGAATCTGAGGCAGG
>Ga0247610_10003058_pt1 | contig 18733 bp, 15 predicted proteins | sample 174DNAGHGhighgp2_FD_193483 | JGI IMG/M metagenome (GOLD analysis project Ga0247610, IMG submission 193483) | Sheep rumen microbial communities from Palmerston North, Manawatu-Wanganui, New Zealand - 1742 DNA GHGhigh gp2 | ecosystem: Host-associated > Mammals > Digestive system > Stomach > Rumen...
AGCACTCAAATGACAAGCAATAAGAAAAGAAAACAGGAGGCTGGTTAAGGAGTGGTCAAGCCGGACGCTCGCAGGGTGTAGATGTAAGCCGGTACAGCAAAGGGCTGTAGTCATCCACCGGAGGTAGTTGCAGCCACCGGCAGGTAGAGTGAAGGACGCAGCTGGCTGTCAGTGCGCACAAACGTTGCAGAAAAGAAAACTGCCGGCTCGTCCCGAGTCAGCAGTCTACTCAATAAATATCTACGCCATATTATATTTGTGGCGTTAGTTTATTCCCAGAACATGGCATGGTACTCAATGGTGGCACATTGAGCGGTTGGGGTGATGAGGATGACCGGACAAAAGAAACCCGCATTGATGGTGCAAGTTCGGAATACATAACCGCAGTTCTCTTCTGCTTCCCAATCCTCAATTTTCTCCGGATGATACTCCGTGAACTTGTAAAAGTCCGCTTGGTAGGCACCATTTAGAGTTTCATAGCACTGATAGTCATATTTATACGCATCAGGTGCTACTTGGTGCAAGCGGTGGATGGTGTATTTATCCACAGCGACAGAATACCCCGCATATCCCGCGAAGAGTACAATGGTGATTAGGATGAGCGTACCGAGGACTATGGCGGCTATTTTAAGAGAACGCTTCATGATTAAAATGGATGATCAGGATTGTTTTCCAAAGCTACATGTTCATCGACGAAGGAATCGAAGTCGAAGTGAGAGGGAGGATTATATCCGGGAGGGTAATAAGGAGGCATAGATTCATTCTGCTTGCGGATCATGATGGCTTCGTCATATTTGGCGTAGTCAAAGTCGAAGCCAAGAAGACCGAACTCATTTCGGATCTCCTGCCATTTGGTTTCATGGATGAGGGGAACAATGGTCTTGTTGAACTCGGTGAAGCGCATGAGGATGTCCGTCTTGCCGAGCATACCGAGAGACCAAATCATGGAACTGACGACCGAAAGATCGCAGAGCGTATCGTCAAAATATTGGGGATGTTTACTCCAGTTTGGGGTGGCAGTCCAGGATGATTTGATATAGCGATAGCCGATGGCGTTTAGGACGTTTTGATAAAAGAGAGCTTCGGCTTCTTCATCGGATATTTCGATAGACAGGCGTGCGCAGAGGTAAAGGTAGGCACTATCGGATAATTGCTCGCGACTGATGGAAAAGTTAGCCGGAAGACGAAGACGCACTTGGAGATAGTTGTAGCCAGAGGCCAAGTCGAAGCGGTTTTCGCGGATGAAGTCTTGCGGGAAATGGTGGACGATGAGTTTGGCAGCCTCTTTGTCGTGGAACTCGTGCCATAGTTTTGTCACCAAGGGCGTGTAGGAGTCGTCCCAATGCTCATCGAGGAAACGCAGTGCAAACTGACGATCTTGGTTGATGTTTTCGCATAGCGCAGAAATGACAATCTGTTGTTCCTCGAAAGAGATGTAAGGAAGGCGGTGTTTCAGTTCTGCACGTGCTTTGATCTTCAGACCTTTGGTGACATAGTCTTTCAGCAGTTGAGATAGAGTTCTGTTCCGTGGAGCCAGGTCGAACTTGTGGGCAGTGCGTTTGTCGGCTTTGGCTTTATCTTGCGCGGCTAAGTGTATCCAAATAGGCAGGTCATGCCTATCGGGGTCGGCAAGCGAGTCATCGTGCAGAGACGCTACAAGAGCATATCTGATTTTGCCGGGGACGAGATACCGATCTGTGTTGTCTATGATGTCAGCAGTCCAATTTTTGGATGCAATCTGGTTGTCTAATTCTTTGGGTGTTGTCATAGGGGTCGAGTGTTTTAGATTTTACCATCAATGAGGAAAGAGAACGAATCGAGGTTTTTGAGGGCGATGCCGGTGCCTTTGGCGACGGAGTGAAGCGGGTCTTCCGCTACATGGAAGTCGATGGTCATCTTGTCTGACAAACGTTTTGCCAAACCATGCAGCAGAGCACCGCCTCCAGTGAGGAAGATTCCTTGCTCGACGATGTTGGCGTAGAGTTCGGATGGCGTTTCGCCAAGGGCCTGAAGGATAGCCGTTTCGATATTAGAGATGTTTTTGTCCAAGCAATGGGCTATTTCCTGATAACTCACGGGCACTTTGAGAGGGAGGTCAGTGGTCTTGTTTGGGCCGACGACCATCATGGGCTCGGGCGGGTTATCCAGATCCATCAGAGCCGAGCCGACTTGTTTTTTGATTCGCTCGGCGGTCGGAGCACTGATACGCATACCGTGGGCAGTATGCATGTATTGCACAATGTCTTGGTTGAACGAGTCACCGGCAATGGGAATAGAACGGTTAACAACGAGTGCCCCGAGTGACATGACGGCTATTTCGGTTGTACCGCCGCCGATATCCACGACCATACAACCGTCCGGGCCTTCGATGTCGAAGCCCATGCCGAGCGCTGCGGCCATCGGTTCGTAGATAAGATGCAAATCACGTGCTCCGGCTTGCATGCAGGAGTCGTTGATGGTGCGGATCTCGGCATCGGTTGCTCCGGATGGGACACAGACAACCATCTTGATGGCTGGGGAGAATAGTCTGCGGCGACGGGGTATGAGATTGATAAGTCCGCGGATCATCATTTCGCAGGCTTTATAGTCGGCTATGACACCTTTCTGGAGCGGACGGACAGTGCGAATCTTACTTTCGCCGCGGTCTTGCATCATGCTGGCTTTCTTGCCGACCGCCATCATCTTTTCGTCGGATTTACGGATGGCGACGACAGAGGGTTCATCTACGACAATCTCGTCGTCGGCGATGATTATCGTATTGGCTGTGCCAAGGTCAATAGCGATTTCTTGCGTTAAGGAAAAGAGTCTCATAGTACTTATTTTTTAGTTGTTATTTTGAGGACTTTTTTCTCGTTGTCAATCTCGATCTTACCGAGACGCTGGAGGACGGTCTGACCAAGGAGAAGCGGAGCCTTTTGGTTGGCTACCACAGAAGCGCGAATGTTTTGCAATTCGAGGCCGCCGAAGTTGATTTTATTGAGCACGAAGACAGTTCCCACATGGACACTGCCATCAGCCGTGCCATAGCGTTGCTTGCCGACGATATCTTTCTGCGCAAGGTAGCCGTTCTTGAACATGAAATTGGCTTCCGTTTGAGAGATAGTGACGTCACTGGCTCCTGTATCGAAGATAAAATTGAGGGGCAGACCATTGATGGTGCAATCTACTTTGGTGACACCATTGGAAGCGGTGAAGGGCACCTCATAGGTGACTTCCTCCAGTTCGTCGAGGGTTTCACTGTCTTGCTTCAGTTCCTCTTGGTAGATTTGCCAGTACTCGTCATAGAGGACTTGGTAACCGGCAGTAGCACGGACGTTAGCCATATCGTCATCCTTGCGTAAGTGGGCGAAACGACGGAAACCATCCTCAAAAGCTTTACGGAGATATGAGAGCGAGGTGGCTGTATCATTCATGAGCGAATAGATACAGGCGGCATCGTATAGATTATCGGGGTGCATGATGAGGACGCTGTCCGTAAAAGCAATGGCTTTGGCTGTGTCACCGAGGTAGAAATAAGCGTACTGCGCACATGGATTATCGTCCTCGCGAGGCCAAGGTTCGATGGAAATGACTTTCTCAAAGTCCTTGCGCGCGAGATCTTCCTTGCCTTGGAAGTGGTATAATTGACCACGGCAGAGTAACGCATAAGCATATTGTGGTTTGATAGTGATGGCCATGTTGTAGTCTTCGATGGCTTCGCCCCAGCGACCGGCTTTGTCGGCATACCAGCCACGGCGATAGTACCATGAGGGTTGATCCGGAGCTAAGTTAATACCCTTTGATGCCCACTCGATAGCGAGATCTACAGAGTCCATTTCGTTGTAGATGTCTGCAATTTTCATCATGACATAAGCATCGGTTGAGTCAACATCAAAGACGATATGCAAGTAACGAAGCGCGTTGGCAAAATCGCCCATTTCGAAATAGCAATCAGAGATTTCGGCATCGTACCAGGAGTCCGCATCGAGGGTTTTAACTTTTTCGTACATGGCGATGGCTTTGCGATACTGGTGTTGCTTCTCGAAAATCATACCGGCAAAGGTGAACCAATAGGGAGTGTTTGGGCTCTTGGCCATCTGCACTTTGAGTTGGGCAATGGCATCATCCACACCTTCCTTATCGATATATACGAGTTGGTATATGGCTTTACGGTTCTCGTCCATCTCAATGGCTTTAATCATATCGGCAACGGCTTCCTCATATTTGTGCTGCTTGGCATAGCACTCCGCACGGAAGGCAAGTGCTTGCGAGAAATCATTATCCAGTTTGAAGGCATAAGAGAACTGCTCAATGGCTTCATCGAGTTTATTTTGCTCACGCAGATTGCGACCGTAACCCATGTAGCCATCGGTGTTGCCGGGTTCGAGTTTAATCATGTGGAGATAGTCGGCATTACTGAGATCATATTGTTTCAGTTCGAAATAGAGGTCGCCGCGTTCACTATAGTAATCATAGGTCTCCGGCTGGTATTTGATTGCCTGCGTATAGTCAGCAAGAGCTGCCACGGAGTCACCGAGATAGACGTATGTCAGCGCGCGAAGACGGTATGCCCAACCGACGTAGTATTTGTCTTTCTTGGGTAGGTACTTAAGGGCATAATTGACAGAAGTCAAGGCTTTGCCGTAGTCACATTGGCGGCCATAGCCGGAAGCAACCCATGCGTAAGAATAGCCGCATTTGGGGTGGTCTTGCAACTCGCGATTGAACAGGTCAATGGCTTTTTTTGTTTCACCATCACGCATGGCTTCAATGCCACGTTGATAGTTGTACGACGTGGGTTCTTTTGCCTCTGCGTTGCAGAGGATGATGCAGAACAGGGCTGCGAGGAAAATAGATTTTCTCATAGTTGTAAAAGTTTAGTGTTGTTTATTTAGTTCATACATTCCATATGGTATCGAATTTGCTTTTGGCAATGAGGGCAGAAAGTGAGCATACCTTCAGTGCCACACAGGTTCTGCCATGTCCATGCCGGAGAAGAAACGAACACCTCGATGAGATGAGAACCACAATCCGGACATGTTTCAATAAGTCTCCTTCGCCTATCGGTATTCAGGCCACTTTCCGCCACTGCTTTCCAACTCCAAGAGGGACTGCAATAATCCTTATCATCGCGCTTAGATTCAAACGATTCGACATGCAGGTTTTTCCAGTCTTCCAAACTTAATTTTTCTCGGCAGGCTTTGATTTCCACGAGTTTGTTATAGAAGTATTCTCCCTCATAATTGACTACATCAATGCATGCTTCAGCCAAGCCTTTAAGACTACACACTTTGAGATATTTTCCTATCTTATCTTCCATGTCAAAGCGGTAGCATTCCTCATTTTCATCATAATGGAACACCTTACACCACATGGGATAATGATCGTCACTACTATGTCTGATACGTATATCCAGATAGAACAAAGTATCATTGAAGACGTAATAATATTTTCCGTAGAAAAACCCTTGGCCATAAATGTCTGGGATGAGGGTGTTTAATGGGATTTGGTCCGTGTCTTTCATAATAGTAATTTATTTCCAAAGTTTCCAGATATCGTTAAAGGGCATAGCGTCCCATGAGGTCATATACTGAATATAGTCGCTCATGTGGCCGCCTTTGAAACCATTGACGAAACGCACCGAGCAAAGGTCACCGCGGTTGAATACGTTCGACTTATTCTGCGTATGATTCCAGATGACCGGAACAGAAATGCTGATGGGGACTTGCTCGTGGCCAAGGCTCATGTAGGCGAGCATGGTATTCTTCATCCCTTCCATCGGGTCTTCGAATCCCGGAGTTTCGGGAGCATAGAGGACATCGAGCACCATGGTGGGTTTCTTTAGCAGGATGCCGATTGTGAATTCCGGCATAGGGATAGAATCATCAGGTCTCGATTCGACAGTGGATACGCGAATGCGTTCGTCTATCTCGAAACCATCGAGGTACGAGCGAAACTCAAATAGGATATCAAACAGCCATTGGTGGATCTCGTTAGGTGTCAGGTCACTACTCCATGGAAAGAGTGAGCCACCAACACCGGGAATGTTGATTTCATCCCACGAAGGAAATTCGAAGATTTCTTCCCACTCGCGCACGTGTTCCGTATATTCTTCTTCTGTGGCGAAATGCATGGGCGGACACATATCGTTGACGAAACTACGTATGTGCCATATCTCTTCATCTCCGTTGTCATCCAAAAGGCGGAGGACATGAAAGGTCTCTGTGTTGCCGTTCGGCATGGTGATAGGCAGTTCTTTACGTTCGGTTTTCATAGTGAGCAAGGTTATCTGATTATAATTTGACGGATTTGGAGTATTCGGCAAAGAAGTCATGCTTCATTGCGACAGATATGCGCTCCAAAAGTGCAGTATGAATGGACTGAGCACTTAAAATGCGGTAGCAGTTTGTACGTTGAATTCCAAGCTGTTGAGCCAGCCAGGTTACAGTTTGATTTTGACGAGAAAGTTCAGTTCGAACGAGCGAGCCTACATGTGTAGGATAAGGATTCATAGTTAAATGTGTTAGGTTTGTTTTTGGTTTAGTTCAGCTCACTTGCTGAATTCGAGTGCAAAGGTACAATAATTTTTTGACCTATGCAAATTTTTGTATCATTTTCTCAAATTTTGATACGATCTAGATGTAAGGATGTGCGTATCACATTTCCCAGCCAAATGGTCTAACGCTTTTTTGCTTGGCAAATTGAGCGATGGTATCTTTGTAGTCCCTTTTCGCTTCAATTCCTTCGTCATCGACCATTTCAAGTTGCTTGAAACACTCGTCAAACAGTCCAATCTCACGGTACAATTCAGCTTTATCTATGGGATCTTGAAAATAGTCCATCAAATGGAGCACATTGTCCTTGAATATCCGGTTGTCTCCATCCGTAGGAGCTTCCGGATTCCTCGGGCGACTGAACTTATCATTGTACGCTCATAACATCCGAAGACGATGGTTGTAATCGACCACGTTATCTTTCTCCAGTTGAGAAAGTGCACCATATGATTGTTTGAAATAGTCCCAGTTAACCGGATCGATAAATTCATAATCTGCCGTATTTTTAATCAATACGTGGCTAGCTTTGGTTATGAAGTATTTCCCGCAGTGCGGGCACTTCTGTATCAAAGAAGGAACTGCAACCTGAGGAAGCAGATGGGTAAAATCAGACCATATGATACCTCCGTTGTTGTAATAGCAAAGAAGTTCAATCTTGTCTTTGCGTCCACCACAATAAGGACATTCTCTTTGTTCTTCAGTTAATGTTTCCATTTAGTATGATTAAGGTTATTAGATACGGAGAGACACTATTTATCATTGTGAGCTATATGAATCTCATTTTTATCAACAACGATACTATCGACCGTCATTTTATTAAATATGTAAGACCATTCTTTTATGGTTTTAATCTCGCCGTTTATTGATAATTTAGAAAGAGAGGTATTATAACCAAAGAACGATATTTTAGAAAAATCACCGTCCACCTCAAGTAGAGTCTTCTGTGGTTCGTTGTGGTACGAATAATATCTATAATCATTACGTTTGGAGGCTTCCATCCAGACCCCATGACCGATATGAGTGATTGATCCTAAAAATTGTATTTTTTTAAGGCTTCCGCATCTAGAAAAGGCTCTATCTGCGATAACTGAAACAGAATCTGGGATAATAACTTCTTGTGCAGCGGAATCATTTATAGCATATAATGTTTTACCATCTGCAGATAATCTCATGCCGTCTCTTTCGATAATATTATCATCCATCGGAATATAAGACTCCGGCAAAGAAATATTTTTACTTTTCAAAAGGTTAGAAATACTAGTTGAAATATAACCATTCGTTTCAAGTATACCTTTTTTTATAAAGCATACATGATTATAAGGCATACCGAGGGCGTCTACTTTGAACTCATTAATATCCTTCATCCAAAATCTTCCATAAATCTGAGCTATCCACTTAAACATGAGTGCTCCATATTTCGGGTATTTTGTAGTAAAGAAATTAGATAATTCATCTAAGATGGGTTGCTTACATAAGCTACATAAATCATCATAGACGCTTTTTTGTAATTGTTCGCTTTTTCGTTTACATGCAAAATCTATTTTACTCCATAATGATTGGCGATTCATTAAATCACTAAGCATCCTAAGTTTTACATCGTTAATGTCCTTGTCGTAACTACCCGACCCAGACTCGACAAAATTTAGGTCTATAGAGATACCTTTAATGGTAAATAAATTTGCGGATTTAAATACATATTCATCTTTGCCATCCACCAAATAATCTTCTGACCCATCCCATTTCCAATGAGTTTTCCAATAACTGTCTTCGTAGGTATGAGTATATCGAAGTGTCGGCTTAAAATCTTGCCAAAAACTCAGTACTGCTTGGTTTAATTCTTCTACAGAAGGTATTTCGGTTGAAAAAGAAAAATCATAATCGGCATAGTTGCGTAGAAAAACATCAGAAACGATATCTGCTATTATTTTTTTGCAATCAACGTCAAAGCCTGACTCTATCAAAGCCAATTCAGAAACAGAAGAAAAGAAATCTTGTAATTTCTCGTCTTCAATCTCTGTATATCTGTTTGCTGCCTCCACTAATTTCTTGCGAAGAACAAGATCCTCTTTCCAATCCTGCAAAAAAGCTGCTATGCATTTAGATTTGTCTCCATCAGAATATCTTGACCAATTATCAATGAGGTATTCGACTTCCTGAGTAGGACTCTTTATATTTATTGCTTTTATTTTATCCTTAGACTTTTTCAGTTCGAAAATAACATAGGCATACCTTTTAGGAGCGAAAGTACAATCGCTGATATGGAAAAATATATCCTTCCCATAGCCATCGGCCGTAAGTTGACAGGAATTAATAAATCCATAACCTTTCGATTCGAAAAAAAGAGAAATTCCGCCAATATATTTCATGATACGAGATTTTACTTTATTAAATGTTATTCAATTATACTTTCGCTATCATCATTATGTTTTGATGCGTTTTTGAGGACGAGGTCGCGGCTGGTGTTGGCATAGCAGTAAACGCAGAGATGGCGGCAGGTGTTATACATGCCGATGTCCTTGCTTATCATGCAGCCGCAGATCTTGCGTTGGCCTTTGTCCTTTAGGTCTTTGGCCTTGGCAGGCAAGTCCGGGAGACCACCGAATAAATCAGGCTCCGGGAGTTCTCCGGTACGCAGGTAGTAAACAAGTTCTTTATCTTCCGGCCAGAGTTGTTCCATCAATTCGCCATCAATGCAGCGGTTGTGCTCGATGCCATATGCGTCATAGTCGAACGCTTCGGCACAAGTGGCAAGTTGGATGTTCCATCCCTCTTTACGCCAAGCATCGCGGATCTTGCATAGACCGGTGATGATTTCTTCTCGTTGAGCCTCTGAGGGTTCCGCCATGTCAACCGTTTCGCGGGTGAAACAACCCGTCTCTTTGACAAGATTGGACTGCACTTTACGGTAGGCGCGTACATCTACAAAACTGAAGACCAGTTTGTCTGTATAGCCTTTGATGAGGTTGCCGACGCGCCATATGCGCGTGAGCAACTCACGCGGTTGTGTGGATGGAGTTATGATGAGCGGGTCGAATCGCCAAATGACACGATCATGACCGATGAGGTCAGAGAGTTGTTTAAACGTAGCGATACGTTCTTCTAATTTCGGGACGTTCGGCTCGAAATTCTCCTTTTCGTAGTCGTTGAGAGTGACTTGGAAATAATAGTGGATACCACGCTTGTCTAATTCCGGAAGATACGGAATCATCGGAGCGGGGTTTTTGGTCCAAAAGACAACGACTTTAGTCTTGGCGAACGAAACGTAGGATGGCTTCTGATTGAAAGGATTATACCACACGCAGTAGCCCTTCTCCAAACGATTGATGAACCATTTGGCGAAGTAGGCGGGGATGTCCGTAGAGCGGCTTGCCGATATGATGACCGGTGCTGAGGCTTCTACGAGTTCTCCGTTTTGCGTGCGTATGTTGACCTTATCGGATGCCATATTTATTTTTTAAATAAATCTCGATGTCTTTTATCTCAGCGAGACTATAATCTCTCTTGCTTTCTTTGGCTTTCAGTTTTAATAGGTTTATCAAATGCCTAACTATATCATCATTACTCTTTTCTCCCTGTGATTTTTTGTTGCGATGATCATCAATAACAAACAAAGCATCCTTTCGGAATTGTTCACGACCGGCAGGTAATCCTATCAGACTCTCACAAGCAGTTACCCACTCAAAATGCTCAATCATGCTATTTTGTGGTTGAGACCACCGAGCTTCTTGCATATCATCCGGAAATTCTAATTTTGGACCTGCATTCACTGTCTTTGTTTGTCTTCTGGTTGTTTTAGAAGCAGTTCCCGCACAAAGGGCTTTTTTCAACGATTTCAATGGGTCTTTGGAGACTTTCCATCCAGTCTGCTTTGCTAAGTATGAGATAAAATCCGCTTCAACGGCAGGTCCAGCATAATTTAATAGAACCTCCATGAGCGTTGCTTCGACTCCTATTTCATCAGGATAGTTTAATTGGAGCGAGCGATAAACATCCATAACACGTCTCTTCATGTCCAAGAGAACTACATCACCTTCTACCTGCGTAGTTTTTGGAGATATAGGGGCTGGTGTGGCGGGAGAAGCAAACTTAAGCGCAGGCATCGAAGTTTCGAGAATGTCTTGTTTGAACAACTGACCGTGAAACTCCATATATACCGGTTTCAAATATGTTTTACCGTCTTGTTTTAACAAGATGTCGGTAAAGTCACGTGTGAGATTGGCAAAGCCATTGAGCTGACCATAAATCGCGAAGGCTATGCGATAATCGCTCATGTTTTGATATTGCATGAAACGCAATAACTTATCCCAGTCATCACCTTTATAAATAACTGCTGCTACAGAATATAGGATTCCATTATTCCAGTCTATGGAAATACCCTCTCCATTAACAAGACGACGAAGGTTATTGAGAAAAGCCCGTATAGGGGAATTCTCCCAAGAGTCTCCTATGAATTCCCGTGCAGCGAGCGTTAAATCATCAGAAAGAGCGCTGTTTTCGGAACTAATCTTGCCATTGTACTCAGACTTTAAGAATAGACCATTTATCCAATGTTTCAACAAATCTATTAATTCCTTATCTTCGTCAATTTTGAGCGTTTCTAATTGGTTGTCTATAACAACTATTTCAGCCTTTTCGGGGCTTAAGAGGTTTAATTCTGTAGATTTGTAGAATTCATCTATAGCCCTCTTAATCCAATTCAGTGAAGAACTATCTGCACTTTGATCGTAGCGAAGATTAGATAGATGATGCTCTAGACTAATTGTATTTAATGGCGTGTTGGATTTAAATCTTTCAAGCAAATCAGCTACCTCAAAAGCTTTCTCTCGAGATCCGGTGATCTTTACTAATTCTTGGAAGAAGATATTGCGCTCTCTCAATATCTCAAAGGCACCTTTAAGTACATCCATCTGCGATGGTGTAGCTTTTTTGTCGGGACTGACAGCGATTGCAGCGAATGTGTCTTGAACGACGTATAGCGTATGTATCAGCTGGGCATTTTCCGGCTTGACAGATTTTGCTGCACCGATATAATACCCATACAAAAGTCCTTTTAGACGATTTATTTTTCGATCAAAGTCAATTGCCGCGGTATTTAGTTCTATAGGACGAGCGTCCTGTATCGGCGCGTATGAGGAGTCAAAGATACCACCACATGAGATCCTTTTTTCATACAGACGAATAAGTTTCGTTTCAGAACTGCTATCCGAAATGGAGAAAGCCGTTCTCATATCTTTATCCGAGAAGAACCAGACACGGGTATTCCAAGGATTAAGATAGATGGTATGGTTGCTATAAAAGACACCATCTGCGTATTGCGGGAATTCTTCATCCGTGCGGATTTCAACCAGCATCGGATGATCCTCTAAATCACCTATCGGACGAGTGAAATTACGCGGAGAGTCATATAATAATATGGCATTCTCCACATTATTCTCCGGAATCATAGTCCAACGACTATAGCCGAATCCGCGCCGTGCATAGAATGCAGCCGGCGAGATAGACTCCGTAGAGAATATATTGTTGAAGTTCAAAGAACTTGTCGGAATATAAAACTGTCTCATATTATTATAGGTCGTTAATGGTGTCAGTTTCAGTATTTTTGTATAGAGGGCGCAGTTTCTCAGCACTTATTACACTTGGTTTAATTCCAGAATACATGACATACAAGTAGCGATAGGTACGTGTCATAGCCACATATAGTGCTTTCCTGTCAGAAATGCCGTGTTCTTCGTCATAGTCCTCCAGCCAAGGAAGGAAAACCGCTTCGAATTGCAAACCTTTGGCGCTATGATACGTCATAATTTTAGGGTTAGTGGTGTTAAAATTAAGTGTATCTTGACTATTGCGCCAATTGTCTTTGTCATCATATTTCATTTCATAATTACCGCCATGCTTGGTTATTATATCATAGAACAACTTCACATGCTTGTTGTGAGGTAATAGAATCGCTACATCTGTCAAGTTTCGATTCTTGATGATACGATGAATCGCTTCAACCTGATCATGGTAATCGGGATAGGAAATCACACGAGGCATATCTTTCTCAGTACTTTTATATGTACCCTCTACGTAACTGGTATCTACACCTATTTCTTGCGCCAACTTAGCAACGGGAACAGGCAGGCGATAGTTGCGGTATAGTTCGAAATTCTTGACGTTCATCCGTGCTGTACTTGGTAAATTCCAACGAATCTCATCCACAGGAACAGTGCCTCCATCTTTACTCTTCAAACTATCATAAATAGACTGAGCAGTGTCGCCAAAGAAGAAGAAATTCTTTCGTGCAGCTTTTACAAATTCGTCAATTTCTTGTTTTGTGAAGTCCTGAATCTCATCAACGATAATATAATCCGCTCCAGGCATACCTTGACGATTTTTCCAATCCCATTGGTAGTAAAAATCATTACGCAACCCTAACTCTTTCTTACCACTATTCATGTATCGACACAAGGCTTTCGTGTAGACGATAATCTTGTAATTCGTACCACACTCTTTCTGTACACGCTGTGCTTTGATAAGAGCAAGAACGGACTTACCACTACCGGCACAACCAGCCACAATGCATGACTTGTCCAAAGTGGCCATTAGCACCTTGACTTGATCATCGTCCAATTCAGACTCTCTAATCATCCAGTCTTTCTTCATGATATCTTGTTTTTAATTATTCTCCAAGCGATTTTACTTTTGTCTCCTTTCTGATGCGAATGAGAGATAGTGTATGTCTCGTTATAACCCTCATTAGCCATCAAAACGGACATTTCATTCCGCGATATACCTGCATCCATCATCTTTGGTAACCAATCCTGCGACACGTCACTATAGGTAGTGACATCCGCAAGGCACATGATACCATCTTTAGCCAGTTTGCGGCTAAATGTATGAATGATATGTTCATAGGGGTTATGGGCCTCGAACTGTTGTTTGGTGACAAACTCGCAGATAGCCTTAAACGACATGATAATGTCAAACGATTGAGAAAGAATAGCATCTAAGATAGATAGGTCGTATACGTCGTCTATCTCAATGGGAGAAACTCGCAGATCTATCTCAAAATCCACCCGCTTTTGCAACTCGCGAATGATGGATTCGAGCAATCTAAGCGCGTGAACATTGCCGTCTAAAGCTTTTATAGTGACTTTACTGAGAGAGTTGTTTTGTTCGGAAAGAGCACACAACATACCGATAAGTTCACCACCTGTACCACAACCAAAATCAAACACCGATAATTCTCTTCGCTCCGAATAGAGCTTTGCGTTGGCATGAAAATAGCCCTTGTAGATGCAATATGACTCGGCAAAACTTCTCGGGAAGTACGTGCCAAGATAATCCAGCATCATCGTCTTATCCCAATCAATCACTAGCATGTCTTGGTTGGTGCGGTTGAACTTGGCATTCAACGTGTCGAAGATAAAGGAATCCAGCCAAGCTGGAAGCGCGCACTCTGAAAGATGGATGGGCTCAACTGCTGTTTCTTGTTCAGATTCCTCTTTCTTGCTATATCTCTTTATCTCGTTGATTGGCAAAACCGGTGCTCCCGGATCTTCAGCAGGCAACTCCTCGTCATCTTCAGAGAAATCCATATCTAATAGCTCGGGATTGCTATATTCCTCCATCAAATAGTACTCGCTCAGATTCAGTTCTTCAATAAGCTTCTGCATCTGCTGAGGCTCTAAAAACAACTTATCAGTCGTTATGTCTTGTACCTTTTCTAGGAAGTGATTATTATCGGTGATATGCAGCCAGCATTGTGTGGCTTCGCTGAGGTTGTTATAGAGAGTGGTTATGGGGCGGTGGAAAACAACAAGCGCAGCAATGTCGCTGAGTTGCTTGTTGCTGAGGGACGTGGCGGCTTTCATGCCTTTCCTGACACAAACATGATTGATGTTCGCCTGCTGATAGACGGTTTTGCCGGAGCCGCCCTTGATGACGGTGCCATCTGCGGTAGTCCACTGACCATTGTCGACGGCTGTTATCTCGCCGCCGTATTTTTTGAACTCTACGCACATAATAGCATCTTGCTTAATGAGAAGTCCATCAAGCTCCGTATCGTAGATGTTATAGTTTGCCAAGAAGATACACCACTCGTCGCGGCTGCCGTAGTATTCCCGCAGACTATTACACAGGAAGCGGAATTGCTCCCGTTCATGTATCGTCCGATAGTCGGAAAACTTGTATACCAGCAAGCCCATATGCAACCATTCCTTGTTAATAGAGAAACAGTTTCTCTATAATAGTTCAAAAAAAGCGTACAAAGGTACGAAAAATATTTGAAATACACAAATTTTATTGTGTTTTTACACAAGATTTGCAGAAAATGATACACATTAGTTAATGTTTTAGGTTTCACGCTGCAAAATTACTAAAAAAAAATGACTCTCGCAAATTTCTTCTTAATTTTCACAAAAAATGATACGCACTTATATTTCACTCCCCCGCGTTAGGGATTGGATGGGCTATGGTATTGTACTACAATGCGGAACTTGTGAACCCCTGCAAAGCCCGACCGACGTAGCTCTGGAGATGAGTGGATCTGCAGAACTATGGAGGAACGCCCAAACCTTTATAGTCGGACAAAATACTACGACGACAGTCATACAACAGATAAGGATGCTCCTCATCCGGAAGAACTTGTGCCCCGTCGTGAAAAAAGGAGGGTTGCCCCTCCCAATTCCATTTCTTAGATTAAAAGTTATACTTATAGGCTTCAGCTCTCATAGCTTCGAACTCAGCCAGTGCTCTCGCATTCTTACGCTCATGCGCCAACTCGCGCTCCAATTGAGCGTAGAGCCATGCGCCACGGCCGTACATCAAATCCTTTTCAAGTTCCATTTGAGCTTCGAACTCTGCTCTGGAAATGGAGTAGCGGACCGGTTTTGTTTCGCGCTTAACTTCTTTCTGCGTAAGAGAAACTTGCTCTTGAACGCACTCGAAATCAAAACTGAGTTGTGTAACTTGATTTTTCATAAAGCCATTCTTTTTAGAGGTGATTGCCACCCGCCATTTGAGGCGAGTGGCTTTCTACATTTATGCTTGACAAACTGCTTGCGGAACGTAAAAGTGGGTGATTGGGAAGAAGGTGTATTGTTCACCTGTTTCTTTGTTCTGACGGCTTACCGGCTTGCTCCAAGCGGGGAAACGAGTGAGGTTGTTATCGAATACTCTGTAGCCTTCACGTTCCCATTGCTCGCGGGTTTTCAAGATGGGGAGATTGTGCAGTTCTTTGTAATAGATGCAGAGGAGATTGTTAATGCGCTCTTCTGTGCCGTACTTCTCGCGAAGTTGCTTGCAGAGTGCCCGGAGCGACTGACGCTCTGTTAAGGGTTGTGCAACTACATTGTTGTTCACTTCAACTGCCTGGTTGTTTTTCTTAGATGCTTTCATAACTGTACTGTTTTTTGAATTGTTAGACATATTGTTTTGAGATTTGTTTCTTTTACAATGCTTTCTGAGTTGACGGAGTGCAGTTCGACATTCCGTGAACAGCAAGACTTCCGAAAAATTTACTACCTGTAAGGCTGGAGAAATTTTAAGCAACCACTTTGCGCCGGAACATGTTTAGCCTTGCCATACGGAAAGAACCAACTACCTTTGCATTGCTAAAAGGAACGACATAAATCTGAAGGCAATATGTAATTCAAGGAGCAGGACTTGAAAGCCAAGAAATGACCGGCACAAGTGAACGATGCAGCACAACCATGGAGCAGTAGCACCGAGTACTGCAAGCCCGTGAGAACGGCACAGCAAACATTGGATCTTCCTCCTATTACAAGCAGCACAAGCCCATTAAACCTGCGAGGGGAACAAAGGCTTGGGAGTTCGATACTCATCCGTTCGCCGGAATAAGCCATATAGTTCGAACAAGAAACATCTTCCACAACTGCAACAACACGTATTTACGGGCAAAAGCAGGATGCATACATGTGGAAAATACCTCGATATTGTGGAAAACAGTAGAAAAGAAAGGCTATAAAAAAATCAGCGCAACACAGATGACATCTATTTCGACGCAACGGATTCAACAGTTTCAACAGAAAGATAAGTTATTCATTTATAGGTATTTATCTATTATACTATTTGTTGAATAGATACTATAAATGTTGTGAAATGTTGAAAATGGTTCTTATGGGCTGTTGCAGGGTGTTGAAAGATGTTGAAAGGGTGTTGAATGGTGTGGGCATGATAAAGTGCGCAAAATGAACGTGTTGCAGTTGTTGAAAGCGTTGAACGGCATTTCTCGGCAAATGAACCATTTCGCATAGACACGAAAAATGCCGCCCTTTGAGTGAGCGGCATCGTAGTGGAGAAGCGGATGTTATTCATCCTCGTTGGTGAGACCATAGACCACATCGAGGTTAACTCCGTACTGCTCGACGATCATGTCGTAATCGAAGCAATAGGCTTGATCGAGCACCGACTCCGTGGTGAGACCGGACTGCCCATCCGGGACACTGGATTGCGTGTAGCCCTGAATAACGTTCTTGAAACGAAAAGAGCGTTTCTTACCGAGGTACGCAGGCGAGTGCTCCATATAGAACGGCAGCGAGGATTTAGCCAGTAGCGACTCGCCGATCTTCTTGCTATGCAGTTGATAGAGTTCAAAGACACGTTTATAGCGCAAGTACAGAATTTTCTTGGGCTCTGCGAACTCGATTTGCGAGGAACTGCTGTCCACTTTGAGGTGCGAGACAGTTTCAATGCGATAGTCTGCCTGCATGCACAGATGGCCTTCGGTACGCAGGAAACTGATGATGTCCCAAAGTGTGGCTACTTCATTGTTGCGCTTGGTTTCCTTGTTCTGCTCCATGATACCATCGACAGCTATCGAAAGCAAGTCGGCATAGGTGAACGGCAGATCCAAACGATTCTGCAGGCAATGGAATGCCGCCAAGACAGATGCCCAGTTATTGGCAATACGATCCTCAACACCTTTATTCTCAAGCGCTTTGCGCAAGTCCTCTTGCACCTGTTTGTACGAATGTGCATACTCGGCTTCGAACAATGCACGGTTACGGAGAATGTCCATTGTCAGATGTGTGCAGCCCATCTTTCGGAGCTCTTTAAGACGTTGGAACTTCATCTTGGATTCGGGCGTGAACTCGGACTTGTCATAACGCAGAAAGATGAATCGTGAGAAAAGGGCAATGTCGGCTGTAGCCATCTCCTGACCGGAGAGGATGATGCCGGAGTTAACGCGCGTCACCTCGCGTTTCTTGTCCTTGTCCATATTCATGCGGTTTCGACCGGTGCCATCCCAGAGACCTTTGAGAAACTCCCGTTTGTCGATGTCGATGGTGTTCTTGAACTCATCGATATGCACGAGGGCATTGGCACATTGCGCCACAGCATCGGCGAGCGCAGGAAGCGTGGAGTTCTGGATGTTCGGCGGCGTATTCTCGATGATGAAGAACGACATAAGCGAGTGACCGAGTTCGGACTTGCCGGAGCCCTTCGGACCAAACAGATTGAGGATGGGGAACGACTTGGTTTGCGCCGTGACCACGTCGCGAAACAAAGTAGCCAGCAGAAATGATAGTCCGATTTTGGCGTTGTCGCCGAAAACGTCTATCAGTTGCTCTGCGTATGTGCGTAGCGTGACCTTGCCTAATCCGTAGTGGACGAAACTCCGCTCGAACTGGTAGAGCGATTTCTGCTTCTCATAGATCGACGAGAATGCCGGCAGGTAGAAGTTGCCTTGGTCTCCCAAGCGCACAATACCAAAATCATCCACTTTGTGCCATGTGCGACCATCGAAAATACCGTTTCCGAAGGCAAAGAATCCATGATCCTGCCAACCGAGCTGGGTAATGGGTTCCGCTGTTTCGGTAGCTTTATAGAGGAACTGTTTGAGGCGTGTCAGTTGTTCCTCTTTTGCCAACCAGATATAGTTGCCGATGGACTCGATTTTCTGCTTAAAACGACTGAGACTGACCAAATCTTCCGCCTTGAACTCGATGATACGTTTCTCGCCATCTTCGTTCTCAATCTCGAAGAGACGGAGCGCATTGGATCCGCCATCAGAGATATGGAACAGCGGACGAAGGAGGAAGTTCGACCATTGGAAAATCTTGCCATTTGCACCGATGGAGATATACGCATTACCTCTGGTTTGAAAGCCGTATTTCTCGAAGAGGTCGAGGTAATGCGAGTTCTGATCGTTGCAGCGAAGTGACTCCTCGCGGCGGTTCTGTTGTGCCGCATGG
>Ga0247610_10003059_pt1 | contig 18714 bp, 18 predicted proteins | sample 174DNAGHGhighgp2_FD_193483 | JGI IMG/M metagenome (GOLD analysis project Ga0247610, IMG submission 193483) | Sheep rumen microbial communities from Palmerston North, Manawatu-Wanganui, New Zealand - 1742 DNA GHGhigh gp2 | ecosystem: Host-associated > Mammals > Digestive system > Stomach > Rumen...
ATCGCTTCCTTACTTCACACTAGAAATTCTTGCTATGTTTACTAATTCTCACACTAGAAATTCTTGCTTTTAATTTTTTCGCTTCTATTTTTTCTTTGTTTTACTTCACACTAGAAATTCTAGAGCCAAAAAAGTTATCATATTTATGATAACTATTACTAACTACTTTGTATATCAGAAGTATTAACTACTATAACTGGGCGGACACCGTCGTGGCTACGGGCGGAGAAGGTGCGGTGGCTCAAGTAGCCAATGCCATACCCAATCTTCACATAGTCACTACTTTCAGCCGAACCCAACCAATAATATGTTCCATTTGCTCTTTGAGTAGCTGTCATTGCATATGCTTCTGTATATGTTAATAGTCTTCCTGTTCCTTCTATTCCTAATCTTTCTACATATTCTTCTACATAATATGCTATACTATAATTTGCATTTCCTGCATTATTATTAAATGCTGCACTATAATTTGGGGCTATATTGTATGTTTTATCATATATATTATTTGCATCATAACTCGTTCCATATTGTGTCTTTAGTGTACTTGTTGTTGTATCATACCAATAGCCATTTAGTGAACTTGAGCCAGAGAATGGTACTACTGCTACTTTTGGCGTTGAACTATTTACATGTCCTTTTGCATCTACACTTTGTAATCCATATCCACTTGATGATGTTGATATTAATGTGCATGAATTTAAATTCTCACTTGTACATATTTGACCAACATATAAATTATACTTAGCAAGTAATATTGTTTTATCACTAGCATAATTATATATATTTCCATTTGTACTTATTAAGTTTGTATAATTTATTGCATTTGTTATATCATAAAAATCTTCGTTTATATTTTCTCCATCTGATATTCTTACTACTGGTAATCCTGTTGTTGAATCTGTTCCATTTCTCGTCATTGTTAATGGTTCATTTCCTTCTGCTATATTAAGTGTTCCGTTAAAATATTTATTTTGATTATAATTTTGATTACTTCCCGTTTCTTTAAATAATGCTGTTAGTGTATATGTATGTGTTACTCCTACTGGTATCTCTATATTCTTTTTTACATTTATATTATGTCCTTCTGGAGTTGTTGTTGGTACTACTATTTCACTTATTGCTTCACATGTCCCTGAAGTAGATGAACAAGTAGCACTTATTACTAATTCATTGTTAGTAACTTCATTGTATAAATCTCTCCATATTATATTATAATATGCTGTTTGATTACCATTATTATATACTGTTAATGTCTTAGTTTGAGTCCATCCTGGTTGTGCATATTCTCCTGATACTATTTGTACATCATTATATACTAAACTCATATTTGCTGTTCTTAATCTCATTGATGATGCTGTATCATTACCTGTTATTTGTATTGTAAAATATGCATATGATATACCACTTATCGCTACCAAAAATATTAATGCAGTAAGTACTATTATTTTTATTTTATTACTTTTACTTATTTCATTATTTTCCATAATAAAAACTCCTTACTATCTAAAAGTATTATAATATATATATATATATATTGCAAGGGTTTGAAAGTTTTTTGTTTCAAAAAAAGTGTTTCGGTATATAGATGGCGTATAATTATAATAGAGGGACATAAAATATATGTCTTTTTTATATGGAGGTATGTAATGAATTATTACGATGAAATTAAAAACATATTAATTAGTAATGAAGCTTATAAGAAAGTTAAAGATTATTATAAAAATAGAAATGATTTAATGAGTTATTATAATGTTGGTAAATTATTATATGAAGCAGGTAACACTTATGGTGAATCTATTATAAAATCTTATTCTGTAAAATTAGTAAATGAACTAGGAAGAAAATATAATGAAAGAACGCTTAGAAAAATGAGGCAGCTATACATTTTATTTAAAAAGCAAAAATGGTCGCCATTGGCGACCAAATTAACAACGTGGAGTAATTATTGCGAAATGTTACCTATAAAGGATTTAAATGAAGTAAGTTACTATGCTAATCTATCAATTACAAATAACTTAAGCAAAATGGAATTAAGAAAAAGAATTAAATCTAAAGAATATGAAAGATTAAGTAATGATGCAAAAAATAAGTTAATTGATAATAAAGAAACAAATATTAAAGACAATATATTAAACCCTATAATTATTAATACTTTTAATAAAGATATTACCAAGTTTAATGAAAAGCTGTTAAAAGAATTTATATTGAATGATATATCTAATTTTATGGAACAACTAGGTAGCGGTTATTCATTTGTTAAAGATGAATACCCTATTCTTTTGGGCGATAGATATAATTATATTGATTTATTGTTATTTAATTATGTATTCAATTGTTTTATAGTTATCGAACTAAAAGTTACTGAATTAAAAAAAGAACACATAGGTCAGATAGAAACCTATATGCATTATATTGATTCTAATATTAAATCTTTATATCAGAATAATACTATTGGAATAATTATATGTAAAAAAGATAATAAGTTTGTTATGGAGTATTGTTCTGATGATAGAGTTTTTAGAACCACTTATTTATTAGATTAAAAAAGCATTCAAATAATGAATACTTTTATTGAATCTCATTTTTTATTACATTTGTCTTTAATATACAATATGTAACTTTATTAATTATTTCATTCATTCTTTTTTCTGAATTTATTTTATCACTCTCCATATGATAATAATAAAATATTTAATAATAAATTACATTAGATTCGACAAAACTAGTTATATTATTCTGTTTCTAAATTTATGTCATAGAAAGTAATATCATATATTACTTTTTTATAATCATAATTTAAATTTTTATATAAATTAGTTAAGTCTAATATTACTTTAATATTTTCTTCGCAAGAAATAACATTTACTTCTATCTCACCAGTTACTATTTTTTCTAATTGTTTATTGTTAATAATATTATATAAATTAATCCAAGCGCTTGTTTCAATCATATATTTGTTATCTTTTTTATATGTGTTAGCATTTATTAATTCTAATATATTTTTAGGAGATATGAATGTTAAATCTATATCTTTTATTTCAGTATCAATTTCTTCATATTTATTATTATTTAATACGTATAATGTATCATTACTTTTAAAATATTTACCATTTAAAGTTTGATCATTTAAATTAACATAATTAATATAAAGTTCATTATTAAAATTTTCAATATCAACAAATGATTTTTTATTATCATATTGAATTACTATGTATTCTTTATAATTATTAATTGTTTTATTAAAAATACTATCACAATCTAATTTATTTACTTCTTTTGTATCATTATTAGTAGGTGTATTAGTATTTTTAGGTCTATCTAACTTACCAGTAAATTTTAATATAACACCAAAAACTAATAAAAACAAAAATAATACACCATAAAAATATGCGCTTTTCGTTTCTTGATTAAGCCCTTTATATTTTGATGAAAAGTCTTTTATTTTATCTTTCATTATTAAACACCTTACCAGCTAAGTCTTTATGTCCATTTATAAAATCTATTGCATTCATTTCTTTTTTTCCTTCTGGTTTTAACTTAGTAATAATTATTTCTTTATCTTTACACATAACACTAATTCCTTGTTTAGAAACATTTATTATTTCACCAGGCATTCCTTTAGAATTATTACCTATATGTGATTCTAATATTTTAATACTTTCACCATTCAAAATAGCATATCCTGTTGGGAATGGATAAAGTCCTCTTATTTGATTAAATACAGTTCTTGAATCATTATTAAAATTTATTAATTCTTCTTCTCTTTTGATATTATATCCATAAGTTGCTTCTTCATTATCTTGAGGAATGCTATCATTTGCCTCATTAAAAATACTTGGTAATGTTTTAATTAATAAATCTCTTCCTATTAAACTTAATTTATCATGAAGAGTTCCTACATTATCATTATCTTCTATAGTTATTTTTTCTTGAGATATAATATTTCCTTCATCCATTTTTTCATTCATATACATTATAGTTATACCAGTTTCTTTATATCCATCTATAATTGCATGATGAATAGGAGCTCCCCCTCTTAATTTAGGAAGTAGTGATGCATGAACATTTATAGCTTTATATTTAGGAGTATTTAAAAGTTCACTTGGTATTATTTGACCATAAGCACAAGTTATAATTATATCTGGGTTTTTATCTAATATATATTCATAATCATTTCTTATTTTTATTGGTTGAAATACTTCTATATTATTTTTTATTGCAACCTCTTTTATAGGACTATATTTTAATTCTTTTTTTCTTCCTACTTCTTTATCAGGTTGAGTTACAACTAAAACAACATTAGTATTTTTTACTAATGCTTCTAGTATTGGAACAGCAAATTCTGGCGTTCCCATAAAAACAACTTTTTTATTATTCATAAAATCCCCTACTCACTAAATTCACAAGTTTCAATTGAACGTTCAAATTTTGCATTTTCTTTTAAATATTTATTAGTTATATCATCATATTTTATATCTAGTTTTTTTGAACCATCAGATATACATAAATGAATTAAATTTCCATTTTCAATATTAAATTCTCCTAAATACTTTAATTCATTTCCATCTTTATATAGACTAGTTGAACTATATTTTCCATCAATAATAGTAGATTTTTCCTTATCTTTTTTATATTTTTCAACAAGATTATTATAAACAAATTTAATTTGAAGTTGTTCTTGATTTTTTGGACTTACTTCAATTATCTTTATAGCAAGTAATAGAAGTAATAATATAATTACTCCACTTAAACATATTATAGTAACAATTTTAGTTTTATCTTTCATTTTAGCCTCTCTATTCTATATAAATATTAACAAATTTTTAATAATTTTACAACATATTAATAGGATTTATATCTATATCTATTAATACTTTATTTGATTTATAATTATCTCTTATATTTTTTAAAACTTCAAATAAATTTTCTTCATATTTATATTTAATTATTATACTAAAATTAAATTTATTCTTTAGTTTAAATATTCTAGCCAAAGAAGGACCTAATATTATAAAGTTATCATTTAAAGTATTTGATAAATAATCATATACTTTTTTAGCTTCACTTGATGCCTCTTCATATGAAGCACTAGTTATTTTAATAACAATCAAATTATAATATGGAATATATTTTAATTTCTTTCTAAAATTCATCTCTGCATTATAAAAAGATATATAACTATTACTTAATAAATATTTAAATACATAATTATCTTTATTATAAGTTTGAATTATTACTTTACCAGTTTTTTCAAATCTTGCAGTTCTTCCAGCAGTTTGTAAAAGAAGTTCAAAAGTTCTTTCGCTACTTCTAAAATCAGGCATCGCTAAAGAAGCATCTATATTAATAATACCAACTAAAGTTACATCTTTAAAATTCAATCCTTTTGAAATCATCTGAGTTCCAATTAATATATCATAATTATGTTTACTAAATTCATCAATCAATTTTTCATAACTACCTTTTCTAGATGTTGTATCAGCATCCATTCTAAGAACTCTAGCATTATATTTTGATTTAATTAATTCTTCTAATTTTTCAGTTCCAAGTCCTAAATCTTTAATAGCATTCTCATGACACTGTGGGCATATATTATTCATATGCTTTTGATATCCACAATAATGACAAGTTAAGTTATTAGATGACTTATGATAAATAAGAGATATATCACAATTAGGACATTTATAAACATATCCACAATTAGAACAACTTATAAAAGTTGAATAGCCCCTTCTATTAAGAAGTAATATTACTTGCTCATTACTCATTAAGCATTTTCTTATTTCTTTATCAAGTTCTGAACTTATAATAAAGTTTCTCTTTTTAACTTCATCATTCATATCAACAAGTTTTATAACTGGCATATTTTTAGAAACTCTAGATTTTAATTCAACTAATTTATATATACCTTTTACTGCTCTTGCATATTGTTCAAGTAATGGAGTTGCACTTCCTAAAATGCATTTAGCATTATGTAATCTAGATCTTTCAATGGCCATATCTATTCCATTATATTTAGGAGTTGACTCTTGTTTATAAGTTGCGCTTTGACATTCATCAACTATAATAACTCCAATATTTGAAAGAGGAGCAAATATTGCGCTTCTAGCTCCTACTACAACACTTACTTCATTATTCATAATCTTTCTATATTCATCATATTTCTCACCATCAGAAAGCCTTGAATGAAGTACCGCTACACTACCTTTAAATACATTTTTAAATCTTGAAACTATTTGTGGAGTAAGACTTATCTCTGGAACCAATAAAATTGCAGTCTTATGAAGACTTAAATAGTATTCAATTAATCTTATATATATTTCTGTTTTACCACTTCCGGTAACACCATGAAGTAAGAATACACTATTATCTTTTTCATTAATAATAGAATTTAAAGCTAAATCTTGTTCTTTTGTTAAAATTATACTTTTATTCTCTTCTTCAAGATAACTAACTTCTCTATTTATTTCTTTTAAAATAACTCCAACTATATTATTTTTTACTAAATTATTTAGTGCAGAACAACTTAAATCTTTTTTTAGTTTCTCTCCACTTTTTAATATATTAATAATTTCTATTTCTTTTTTCTTTCTTAAGTTTTTATTAATATATTCATCTATATTAATTTTATTATTTAACTTTACATAACTTATATGTTTTCTGTTTACATTTGAATTTACACTTGCTTTTAATGCTTTAGGTAACATTATTTGATAACAGCTTATCAAATTACTAAGTGTTTTTTCTTGCATATATTTACCTAATTCTAATAAATCTTCTTTTAAATAGAAGTCAGATTCAACTATATCCTTTATTTCTTTTAATTCAAAAGAAGTATCAATATTATTTGATACTTTTAAAACAAAACCTTCAACAAAAACTTTTCCAAAAGGCACTAATACCTTATTACCTACTTTTATTTTATTAATTAATTTATTAGGAACTAAATAATCAAAAGTTTTATCTAAAGATTTAACATTGTATTCTATTAATACACTTGCAATCATTATTCGTGATATACTCCAAATAAATCTATTAATTCTTTTAAACTTTTAATAGTTTTAAAATCACTATTTTCAGTTTCTTTTACAAATTTAATGGGTATTCCACCTTTAGATTCCCAAGCTCTTAAATTACCACTATAATCATCTACTAAAATAGCTCCTTTAGCATGAACCATTTCGGTTTTATCTAATTGTTTAGGAACTAATACAATAGTAATATCTTTAAAATAGCCTCTTAAATAATTAACTTTTACAATGCCTTCTTCTAAAGAATTTATATGAGTTAATATTGATATTTGAAATATATTACTATTCTTAAGTTCATCAATACATGCAATAGAATTATTAAGAATGTTTCCGTCATTAATAATTTTTGAATAATCATATTTAGAAAAGAATTCTCTAACATCAGCTTCATTTTTAGTATTTATATCACTATCATCTAATGCTTTATATAAATACGGAATAGTATCCATTATTACTCCATCAAAATCAATATATAACTCTTTCATAAACCCTCCTATTTAATTACTACTTTTTTAAATTGTTTCTTACCTTTTTGAACAAGTATTCCACCATCTTTTATAAATGAAGAATCAATTATAGTCTTAGGATCATTAATCTTTTCACTATTTATACTAATAGCATTTTGTTCAACCATACGTCTTGCTTCACTCTTAGATGGAAACATTTCTGTAAGCATTAAGAAATCAACAATTGAAATATTAAGTTCACTATTTACTTCAATAGTTTCAGTACTTTCTGTCATTCCTCTAGACGAAAATATATCTTCACTTTCTTTTTTAGCTTTATCTGCTTCTTCAACTCCATGTAAATCTTTAATAATTTCATAAGCTAAAGCTTTTTGAGCAAGTCTTTTTTCTGGTTCAGTCTTTAAACTTTGTTCTAATGTTTCTATTTCTTCTTTAGATAAGAAAGTAAATACTTTTAAATAATGAATTACTAATGAATCATCTGTGTTAATAAAGTATTGATAGATTTTAAATGGACTAGTTTTTTCTTTGTCTATCCACAAAGCATTTCCTTCACTCTTACCTATTTTCTTACCAGTTGCATCTAGTATTAAAGGCATAGTAAATCCATATGCTTCTTTACCTTCAATCTTACGAATTAATTCAATTCCAGTAGTAATATTTCCCCATTGATCAGAACCTGCTGCCTGAAGAGTAACGCCTTTTTCTTTAAATAAGTGTAAAAAGTCATAGCCTTGAATTAATGTATAAGAAAATTCTGCATAAGTAATACCACTATCAAGTCTTCTATTAATGATATCTTTATTAAGCATATAATTAATATTTATGTGTTTACCAATATCTCTTAAGAAATCTAAAAATGTATAATCTTTCATCCAATCATAGTTATTAACAAGTTCAATATTTCCATTAAACAAATTAGTAACTTGTTTTTTAATACCTTCATAATATCTATCTAGAGTTTCTTTTGAAATAATTTCTCTTTCTCCACTAGGTCTAGGATCTCCAATTAAACCAGTTGCTCCTCCAATTAATAAAATTGGTTTATGACCATATGCAGCTAATCTCTTAGCAGTTACTAGAGAAGAATAATGTCCAATATGTAGTGAATCAGCAGTTGGATCTGTTCCCCAATAAAATGTTACTTTTTCTTCATTTAATATTCTTTCTAATTCTGGATTACTTACATCTTTTATTAATCCTCTCCATTTTAAATCTTCATATAAATTCATATTACATCCTCCTTAAAAAACAAAAAATGGTATCAAAAGAAAGTCATAACGACGGTACCATTTCTTAATTTCACTCTATGTTTTATAGCTCATCAGCTTTATAAATTCATAATACTGTAATTCATTAAAGATATTTTACTTATTTCCACCAACCATAAGTTCTCTATGAAAAATTAACTTTAACTACTAAAATATTAATCAACATTTATTTCAAATTTATTTTAACATAGACATATTAAAATATCAATAAATAATAAAATCGAACTTTTATAGTTCGATTAATATATAATTTGGAGGGCCCGATCGGATTTGAACCAACGATCAGGGAGTTGCAGTCCCATGCCTTACCACTTGGCTACAGGCCCATTTCATTTTCATAAATGTGCAATATAATACATTTATGAAAATAATTATATTTAAGATTGCTTTACTTTAGAAGGAATTACTATATCCCATTCAGTTGATTCTGGACTTGTATCTTTTATAACAATTCCTTTTAAATATAAATTATTTCTTATTTTATCAGCTTCAGCCCAATTTTTTTCTAATTTATATTTTTGTCTAGTTGCTAGCATATCATTTATTTCTGCTCCAGTTATATCATTTTTTTCTAAGTATTTATTTTTAATTTCATTGATTACTTTAATTGGTTCTTGATTAAGTAATCCAAGAGTTTTATAAATAGTAACTAGTGCATATTTAATATTAACAGCTTTTTGAATATCATTATTTGAAATTGCTTTGTTAATCAAACTTGCATATTCAAATATGTTTGCTATCGCTACGGAAGTATTAAAATCATTATCCATTGCTTCTCTAAACTTAGAATCAATTTCTTTATATTCTTCTGAATCTCCATTTGATTTAATATCTTTTCCTAATGTGTCTACTAAATTAAATAATTTATATAGCATATATACTTTTGACTCATGCATATCAAACATACCATCTACTACATTCATATCAGAACGATAATTATTTTCTAACAAGGAAATTCTTATTACTTCTGGATTATATAACTTTAATAAATCTTCTAATAAAATACCATTATTTAGTGATTTACTCATTTTTTGACTATTAACTTTTATTAAACCATTATGTAACCAATACTTTGAAAATTGTTTTCCAGTTAAAGATTCACTTTGAGCAATTTCATTTTCATGATGTGGAAAAATAAGGTCCTTACCACCTCCATGAATATCAATAGTTTCACCTAAATATTTCATACTCATAGTTGAACATTCAATATGCCATCCTGGACGTCCTAATCCCCAAGGAGATTCCCAAAATATTTCATCATCCTTAGCATTTTTCCATAAAGCAAAATCTTTATCATCTAATTTACCAGGTTCTACACTTTTTCTAACTCCAGACAAACTATCATCAACTATTCTATTAGAAAGTTTTCCATATTCTGGAAAAGATGAAACCTTAAAGAAAACATCACCATTTTCAGTACTATAAGCATGCCCTGTTTCAATTAGTTTTTCAATAAATTTAATCATATCTGGAATGCACTCAGTTGCTTTTGATTGAATTGTTGGTTTATCTATAAATAATTGAGCTAATTCTCCATCAATCTTTTTCATCATTCTATTTGCATACTCTGTTGGATTTATTCCGAGATTTCTAGCTCTAATAATAATTTTATCATCTACATCTGTATAATTTCTAACATATGTTACATCATATCCAATATATTCAAGATACTTTTTTATTACATCAAATATAATTGCTTGATAAGCATGCCCAATATGAGCATCACCTGAAGCAGTTATACCACATGCATACATTTTAACCTTTCCTTCTTCTAAAGGTTCAAATTTTTCTTTTTTTCTACTCATGACATTGTAAACTCTTAAGCTCATATTTTCCTCCTACTTTATTTTATAAAAAGTCCTAAAACTTGTTAACATTATAGCACTATTTAATACTTTAAGCAAATATTATTAAATATTTAAATTTATTATTTATAAATAGATATTTGCATACATAACTAATAAATTATAGTAAAAAATAATAATATAATGAATATAAAAGAAAATATTAAAAAACTATACAAATTAAAAAAAAATATGCCTGATTTAATAATTAGGGAAATTAATTTGTCTTTAATTAATAAAGTTTATATTCTAACTATTCAAACTTTAACTAGTGAAGATAAAGTAAATGATTTTATATTAAAATATTTTTCTAATAAAGATTTATTTAAAAATAAAACTAATATCAAAAAATCAATAAGTGAATTTATACCAGCTATTAACTACCATGAAATAAATAATTATGATGAAATATTAAATTACTTATTTAATGGATTTACAGTTGTATTATCAAATAAATTTTGTGCTTCTTTTGAAACAAAAGCTTTAATAGATAGAGCTGTATCAGAATCTTCTTCAGAGCCATCTGTTAGAGGACCAAAAGATTCTTTTAATGAAAACTATCAAACTAATATAGGGCTTATTAGAAGAAGAATAAAAGATGAAAACTTATATTTAAAAGAAATTGTTCTTGGTAAAAAAAGTAAAACTAGAATTGGAATTATGTATATGAACGGCATTGTATCAAATGATTTATTACATGAAGTATATGAAAAACTAAGTAAAATTAACATTGAATATATACTTGATTCTTACACAATAAAAGAATTGATTAAAAAAGAAAACAAAACCTTATTTCCAACAATTGCATCTAAAGAAAAGCCAGATGAAATAAGTGTTGCTCTTTTAAATGGTAAAATTGCTATAATTGTTGAAAATAGTCCTAATGTATTAATAATACCAACATTATTTATTGACTCATTTAAAAATAGTGAAGATTATTATGAAAAATCCTTTTATGCATCTTTTATTAGAATAATAAGAATACTTGCATTTTTCCTATCTATATTTCTTCCAGGCTTTTATCTTGCTTTAATAACAATTGATCAACAAGTACTGTCTTCTGATTTGTTTATTAACTTTGCATCACAAAGTGTTGCAGTTCCATTTCCTTCTGTTATAGAAGCGATACTTTTAACAATTACTTTTGAAATACTATATGAAGGAGACTCTAGGACTCCAACATCAAGAGGCGCTTCTGTTTCAATTTTAGGGGCTCTTATTTTAGGTGATGCTGCTGTTAACGCAGGGCTTGTATCACCTATTATGGTAATAATAATATCTATATCTTCAATATGCTCTCTTTTATTTATATTCGTTGATTTTCAAGGCTCTATTAGATTTTGGAGATATTTATGTATGATATTATCTTCATTATTTGGACTAATAGGTTTTATAGTAACTTTTTCTTTATTATTAATAAATTTATGTAGTATTAAATCTTTTGGAATACCTTATTTAACTCCTTATATTCCATTTTATAAAAAAGAAGCAATAAAAGATGGAATAATAAGAATAGAATCTAGTTCTTCAAAAATAGATAAAGATTATTTGAAAGGAGAGAATAAATGAAAATAGTAAAATTTGTTATTATAACTACTCTTTTCATTATACTTACAGGTTGTGAAACACATAGAGAAATAAGTGACTTGGGAATGGTCAGTGCTATGGGAATAGAAAAGATAGATAATGAATATTTAATATCTGTTCAAGTTGCAAATATAAAGAAAAGTACTAAAATGGGAACTGATAATTCATCAAAAGTAACACTTTATAAAGGAACAGGTAAAACTTCTTTTGAGGCAATCAGAGATGTATCTAATAAAAGTTCTAAAAAATTATATTTTCCTCATATTAAATTAATTATATTAAGTGATGAAATAATAAATGAAAACCCAAAACAAATTATTGATTTTTTCACAAGAGACAATGAAGGAAATATGAATGCATATATACTAGTTTCAGTCGAAAACAAACCTAGCGAAATTCTTTCAACAATAACTTCCTTTGAAGATGTTCCAGCTGAATATATCTATAATTCCCTACTTTTAAGTAAAGATAATTATGGAAATACAAATGTACTAACTTTTGAAGATTATGTTAATTATTTAATAAAAGCAGGCATTGATCCTACATTTACTAAAATCAGTTTAACAAATAATAAAAAAATTAAGAATAATACAGAAATACTAAATGAAATAGAACTTCCAACATATATAAAACTTGGAAATATTTTAGTATTTAATAATAAAAAATTAACAGAATTAAATGAAGAAGAATCTATGGTTTTAAACTTATTAAAAAATAATTCTTCAAACTCTACAATATCTTTAAAATGTGATAATAATAAATATTACACATTAGAACTTGCAAATAGTTCATCAAAAATAGACTTTAATTCTAAAAAAGATGAAATAAGTATTAATTTAAACTTAACTTATAATATATCTGAATATAACTGTAAGGAGAGCTTATTAGATAACCAAAATTTAAATAATATTAAAGATAATATAAGTAATAAAATTAAATATAATGTCAATAGTTTAATAAAGAAACAAATTGAATACAAAAGTGATTTTATAGGATTTGGCGAAATAATTAAATCCAAAAATAAAGGATATTTTGATTTTAATAATAAGAATTGGATGAAAGAAGGACTTCCAAAACTAAAATATAAAATTAACATAGAAATTAAATTAGAAGACAAAGGAGATCTTTTAAATAGAATTAAAAAAGAAGGTAAATATGAATAAAGATAAAATAAATAGTTTTGAATTTGTAAGTATTATTCCTTTAATAGTTAGTAATAGTATATTAGGTAGTGGCTTTTTATATTTATATAATTACTCAAATAAATCATCAATAATATCTATGATTATAGGTCTTATATTAAGTGCATTTCCTACATTACTAATATTTAAATTATTTAATACATATCCAAACTTAACTTTAACAGAAAAATTAAAAAAGATATTTCCTAAATGGTTTTATTATTTTTTAAATATTATGTTTATAATAATATCTTTAATACTTTCAGCTTTAATATTTTTTAGATTAACAGTCTTCTTTCATTCACAATTCACTGGTTCTTTTTCTAAATACTTAATAGCATCAATTTTAATACTTTCATTATATTATTTAACATCTAAGAATATAGAGGTTATAACAAGATTTGCAGCATTAATTATATTTATTTGTTTATTCTCATTTCTATTTGATTCATTCTCATTGATTCCAGAAGTAAAACTAAATAATGTTTTGCCATTAATAACAACTAATTATAAAAACATATTAACTTCTTCATTAGCATTCTCCGCCCTGTTTAGTGGACCTTCTTTTCTGATTTTAATTATCCCAAAAAATAGTATTGTCGATAATCATAAATTAAAAAAATATGTAATAATTTCATACATATTATCTGGATTATCATTATTAGCAATAAACATAATAACTTTAGGAGTATTAGGAATTGATTTAATAAAAATATATACATACCCAGTTTACATAGTACTTAAAAAAATACATGTTGTAAGTTTCATAAATTCAATAGAAAATATAACAGTATTAATGTGGTTTTTTATATTAATATTTACCTCATCTTTATCCTTATTCTTTTCAGAAAAGTGTTTAACTCAAATGTTTAATATAAAAAATAAAAATATTAAAACAATACTAAATATTATATTAAATTTATTAGTTGCTTTCTTACCACTACTATTATTTAAAAATAAATCATTCTTTGATAAACCTATTTCAGCTTTAATACCAGTATTAATATATTCTGTAATATATCTTCTAATAATAATTACATTAATAATAAACAAAATCAAGACTATGAAGTCTTGATTATTTTCCTAATGATTTTAAATCTTTTATTTCTTTAACATTTAATTTTCTATATTCACCCATTTTTAAATTATCAAGCGTTAAAAAAGCAAATTTAACTCTTTTTAATTTTAATACCTTATAATTAAAATATGCAAATAAGTTTTTAACTTCATGATTTTTACCTTCTTCTAATTTAACTGTTAAATAACTTTTTTTATTATTTTTATCTAATTTTTTTAATTTAATTTTACATTTTTTAGTTTTTATATTATTTATGACTATTCCATTTTCTAATGTCTTTATTTCATTTCCTTTAATTAAACCATCTATTTTAACTTCATATACTCTTTCAATCTCATATTTAGGATGTGTAAGTATATTTGATAATTCTCCATCATTTGTTATAAGCAATAAACCAGATGTATCATAATCAAGTCTACCAACTGGAAATAATTTAGCCTTTGATTCAATTAAATCAACAACAGTAGTTCTTCCTTTTTCATCTTTTACACTACTAACAGTTTTATTTGGTTTATATAATAAATAGTATTCTTTATCCTCTTTTTTAATTTCTTTACCTGATACAATTACTTCATCTTTAGAAGACACTTGAAAACCTAGTTCAGTTATTTGTCTACCATTAACATAAACTTCACCTTTTTTTATTAATTCTTCGCTTTTTCTTCTAGAAGCAACACCACATTCACTCATATATTTTTGTAATCTCATCATACTAATCACGATGAAATTATATATTATTTTTTCCAAAAAAACAATATTGATTTAATCTTTTTAATCTTATTTTCCTTTACTGAAACATATATAGGTTCATTATGAATAATACTATCTTTCAGTTTAATAGATACATATCCTACTTGATCATCATTTTTTATCTTTTTATTCCTTACTAAATTTATTTCTATTATTAACTTATCAATTTCATTTTCTTTAAGAAGCATATAAAAATCATTTTTAATATACAAATGATGCTTTTTATAATACTTTTCATTAACAAAAAAATTATATTTATCCAATATTTGATATTTACTATATTTATCAAAATTCTTTTCATATAAATATTCATGAGTATTAAATCTATCGTTATCTTTAAAAGTTACTACTATTAAGTTTTTATCATTTTTAGTAGCAGAAGAAACAAATATATGTCCACTTTTTTTAGTATATCCTATCTTTCCCCCAGTAGCATATTTATATGTAGTCAATAATTGATTCTTATTATACCAAATGTGTGTATTCATGTTTGTTATTAATTTATATCTTTTAGTATTAGTTATTTTAACAAATATAGGATTTTTCATGGCATATTGCATTAATAAAGCCATATCATAGGCAGTTGAATAGTTTTTACTTTCATCATCTAATCCATGAGGATTTTCAAATATTGTATTGTACATTTTTAATTCATTTGCTTTTTTATTCATTGCTTCAATAAATCTATCATATCCTAAAGTGTTTTCTGCGATTGTCATAGCAGCATCATTACCACTTCTTAACATTAGGCCATATAAAAGATCTTCTAATGTTAATATTTCACCTTTTTTAATATATATCATCGACCCATATACATTATCAATTTCATCACCTACTTCTATATTTAAAGATAAATCACTATTTTCAATCGCTACTATAGATGTCATTATTTTAGTAGTTGACGCTATTAACATTTTCTCATTTTTATTAAAGCTATCTAATATCCTTCCAGAATCTGCATCCATTACCACATATGATGCAGTATTAGCATTTACACATATTGGAACTATTAATAATAAAAATAATATTACTTTTTTCATATTTATAATATATGAAAAAAAGACTAAAAATAGTCTTTATTCCATTTCATAATTATATGTACCATGTAGTTTTTCTTTTACAGTATTACTTGGTTCAATAATATTCCACTCATCATCTACTTTTTCTAAATAAAAATCAATTGTATAATCAATTGTATATTTAGTTTTTAGCATTTCATTAAGTTCATATTCTCTAAATTTGTTTTGATCATATGTTCCATTAACTTCAAATTCTGATGAATTATCTACTAAATAATCATTTGACTCTTTCATTGCCTTGTATAAATCATAAACCGTTACTTTTACTGTTACCGTTGCTTCATCACCATTTATTTTTTCTTCTGTTACTTCATATTTTAAATTTTGATAATTTCTTTTCATAACATCCATATAAGTAACTTTATTAGTAGAACTTAAATTTTCTGATTCAACACTTAATTCTAAATCAGTTAAAACTTCATCAGACAAGGCTTGATATTTTGTTAAAAATTTTTCTACCTCTTTAGTAGGTGTATCTTTCATATTACAACCAATTAAAGTAAATAATATTAACATTATAGATAATATCTTTTTCATGTATCCTCCTTATTAATATTTTTTACTTAATTTATCTATTTATACATTATTTTTTATTGTAACTAGATCTAATAATTGTAAAAACTCTTTTTTCTCATCAGTATAATTTTTATTAATATCATTTATTAATTCATTATATGTATTAATAGAATTACTTTTTTTATTAAACCATTCATAATATAAATATTCTATTTTAGGAGTATCATTTTTAATACTTTCTAAACTATTCACTATATGATTTATAATCTCTTTTTCTTCTCTTGAATTAAAACTTATATTCATTTTTTTATTGCTTATCTCTTTATAATTTATTCTAACTGTTTTTAAGTCTTTAGCATTTTCCAATAATTCTAATTCATCTTGTATCATAAATCTAGTTGTGCTAAGTATTTTACCATCAGATGAAAACATAACACCAATTGAATCTTTCCCATTAGTAAAAACTGCCATGTATGGTATTGTTTCAATTTTTTTGTTTTTTAAAACACAACTTTTATTTTTAAACAAATTTAATGTATTATCACCTAATACAATATTGTTTGAAATAATTTTTTTATATATATAATCACTTGTCTTTATAAGAATGCTTTTTTTAAGATATTCTATATTATCTGTTTCTTTCCATTCATAAAAGTTATAACCATATTTGCTTAAATTAATCAATAAATCATAAATATATGTCATTGTTTTTATCCTTTCTTAAAGATAACACCATTAATATTATGCCTACAAAAAATAAATATAATTCCCATTTTCTAATAATAAAGTTAACAAATTCTATAAAACTATATCCTAAATTTAAAATATTCAAATATAAAAGCAAAAACGTAAGAGATAATGAACTTAAAACAAACCCTATTATAAATGTTATGATTTTTATAAGCATATCTCACCTCAATAAAATTTTATTTTATTTTTTTTCTTTTAGTATATAATTATGTAGGAGGATTAAAAATGATACTAATATTAAAATATATAGTATTAGGAATTATACAAGGTTTTACGGAACCACTGCCAATATCATCAAGTGGACATATTTATATCTTTAAACAACTTTTTCAAATAAATGAAACTTTTAATGATTTAAATTTTGAAATCATTGTTAATTTTGGAAGTTTAATCGCAATTTTAATTATCTATTTTAAAGATATAAAATATTTGATAATCAACTTCTTTAAATATTTTAAAATTAAAAATGAAGAAACAGAATTAAGTTTTAAATACTGTTTATTAATTATTTTAGGGTGCATCCCTATAGGTATTGCGGGCTTATTATTAAAAGATAAAATAGAATCAATGTTGCAAAGCACAACTATAGTTGGTATTTCATTTTTAATAACTTCTTTATTTCTATTCCTAGTTAAAAACATTAAAGGAAATAAGGAAACAAAAGACTTAACTTATAAGGATGCAATATTTATTGGATTAGTTCAAATAATAGCATTATTTCCAGGAATAAGCAGAAGTGGATCAACACTTATAGCTGCTTTATTTAGAAATATTAAAAGAAGTGATGCATTAAAATATTCTTTTATGCTTTATATACCAATTAGTTTTGGAACAATAATATTGGGTGTTAAAGATATATTAAATACACCTAATTTAAAATCTATTGCATTATCATATACGTTAGGATTTGTTACTTCATTAATAGTTTCATATTTTACACTAAAATGGTTTATGAATGCAGTTAGAAAAGGTAATTTATTATATTTTAGTATTTACTGTTTAATTATTGGAATATTTGTATTAATAATATTATAAAAAAACATCAATTAACACTTGATGTGAACCCTAATTAGGAGACACAAATAAAAAAACAGTAGATTAAAAAGAGAAAAAAAATTATTTTTCTCTTTTTGTGTAAGTTTTTCTTTTTTTCTTAACTT
>Ga0247610_10003060_pt1 | contig 18713 bp, 8 predicted proteins | sample 174DNAGHGhighgp2_FD_193483 | JGI IMG/M metagenome (GOLD analysis project Ga0247610, IMG submission 193483) | Sheep rumen microbial communities from Palmerston North, Manawatu-Wanganui, New Zealand - 1742 DNA GHGhigh gp2 | ecosystem: Host-associated > Mammals > Digestive system > Stomach > Rumen ...
GCAAAGGCCGACATCGAGGATGCCCAGATGAAACAGATCATCTACCCCTATGCCCTCGATGACTGCGGCACGATGTGTACGGCGATGATGAAGTATGCCAAGGATAATGCCGACGCGCAGAAGGCCACGGCGCCTGCCATGCCTCTCGACTCGCTGATAGACAACTACTTCAACTTCGTGGAGTTCGGACAGATGCGCATCAGCAGCGGCCCCGGCGACGAGCTCTTCGCCCGCAACCGTCCGCAGCACAACACCGTGTGGCTCGACGATATGTACATGGGCATCCCCACGCTGGCCTACCGCAGCGTTTACACTGGCAATCCCAGCTTCTCGGACGAGGCGGCCACGATGTACAAGAGCTTCGTGCGCCGCATGTGGGTGCCTGAGAGACAAATCTACCGCCACGGCTACGTCGAGGGTCTGCGCCAGCAGCCCACCTACCACTGGGCACGCGCCAACGGCTGGGCATTGCTGACCACCGTTGAGCTGCTCGACATGCTACCCGAGAGCCACCCCGACCGTCCGTTCATCCTCAATCAGCTGCAGATGCACGTCGCCGGCCTCTGCGCCTACCAGTCGAGCGAGGGCTTCTGGCATCAGCTGCTCGACCGCAGCGACTCATACCTCGAGACCTCGGCGACGGCCATCTACTGCTACTGCATAGCTCATGCCATCCGCAAAGGGTGGATTGAGGGCATCACCTACGGCGGCGTGGCACAGCTGGCATGGCACGCCATCTCCACCAAGATTACCGACAACGGCCGCGTGGAAGGCACGTGCGTAGGCACGGGCATGGCCTTCGACCCCGCGTTCTACTACTACCGTCCCGTCTCCAGCGCGGCAGCCCACGGCTATGGGCCTGTCATCTGGGCGGCAGCAGAGATGTATGCTCTGCTCAACGAGTGGCATCCGCGCACCAACGACAGCGGCCTCCACTACTACGAGCAGAAGCAGACCAACCCCTCGCCACTGTTCTACGTCACGTCCGACGGCACGGGTGAGGCTGTAGAGTAACTACATCACACCGCTTCAGCTATGAGAGACCTCATACTCATCGCCATGCTGGCAACGGCCGGCATGACGGGCGCTGCCGGCACTCACGCTGCCATGGCAGCCCGCAACACATCCTTCACCGTACGCGTCACCAACCCCTCGGCACTGCCGCGCCGCGATGTGCCGGTGGTCATAGACCTCCACAAAGCCCTCGGCGCTAAGGCCGCCACGATACAGTCGGCCATAGTGACGGCGGGCAGTGAGGTGGCCTCACAGCTCGACGACCTCGACGGCGACCTCGTGCCCGACGAGCTCGCCTTCGTGTGCGACATGCCGGCAAAGGCCACGGTGGCCTTTCGCGTCGAGTGTTCGGCGATGTTGGCACAGAAGAAGTATGCCCCCCGCGTCTTCGCCTTCATGAAGGTGTGGGACCGCAAGTACCGCTACCCCTACATAAACGCCATCGAGTACCAAGGGCGCAACGCTCCCCTCGCCACCTACGATGCCATCTACGGTCACGGCGCGCAGTGGGAGTCGGAGCTTGTGGGCTTCCGCGTATATATGGACCACCGTCAGAGCATCGACATCTACGGCAAGCCACGCCCCGCGCTGACCCTTGACCGCACCAACTTCTACTCCACACGCGAAGACATGGCAGCGGGGCTCGGCTGCGACATACTCTTCGCCGGAGCCAGCGTCGGTGCCGGGTCGTTCCGTGGCTATGTTGACGGCAAGCCGACATACGTTGACAGCGTTGAGGCTCGCGGGCAACGCGTTATAGCCTCAGGCCCTGTGCGCACCATCGTCGAGGTGACCGACCGCAACTGGTTCTATGAGGAACGCACCCTGCAGATGCGGCAGCTCTACACCACATGGGCCGGACACCGCGACGTGCAGGTCGATGTCACACTGCGCGGCGCCGATGCCGCCCTGCTGTTCTGCACCGGCGTGCAGAAGCTGGAGCGCGACAACGAAGGCTTCCTGCAGCCCGACGGCCTCGCCGGCGCGTGGGGGCTTAACGTGCCCGACAAGGCAGCGGAGGATCTGGTGGAAGGCGTAGGCCTCGGTGTGTATGCTCCCGAGCCTTTCCTGAGCTCTACAAAGACTGACAACCTCAACTACCTCACCATACTACGACCCGTCGATGGCCACATACGCTATCACCTGGCCATCTGCGCACTGATGGAGGAAACGGGCTTCCACACACGCAGCGAATGGTTTCACTGGCTCCGCCAATGGCGCGCACAGCTCGATACGCCATGCACTGTGAAATACTAATGCATAATTCATAATTTAATTCAAAATTCATATCTGCAATCATGGGCAAAGTTCTTATCATCGGCGCCGGTGGCGTGGCAACTGTTGCCGCCCACAAGATAGCGCAGAACCCCGAAGTATTCACAGAAATCATGATAGCCTCGCGCACCAAGGCCAAATGCGACCGTCTGGCCGCCGACGTTGAGGCACGCACAGGCTACAAGGGCATCCGTACGGCACACGTGGATGCCGACGACGTGGCGCAGCTCGTGGCTCTCTTCAACGACTATCGTCCCGACATCGTCGTCAACCTTGCACTGCCATACCAGGACCTCACCATCATGGAGGCCTGCCTGCAGACGGGCTGCAACTACCTCGACACTGCCAACTACGAGCCCAAGGATGAGGCACACTTCGAGTATTCCTGGCAGTGGGCCTACCGCGAGCGCTTCGAGAAGGCCGGCCTCACCGCCATCCTCGGCTGCGGCTTCGACCCGGGCGTGACGAGCATCTTCACAGCATACGCTGCCAAGCACCACTTCAGCGAGCTGCAATACCTCGACATCGTGGACTGCAACGCCGGCGACCACCACAAGGCCTTCGCCACCAACTTCAACCCCGAGATCAACATCCGCGAGATAACGCAGAAGGGCCTCTACTGGGAGGACGGCAAGTGGGTGGAGACAGAGCCGCTGGAGATTCACAAAGACCTGACCTATCCCGAGATAGGACCTCGCGACAGCTACCTGCTGCACCACGAGGAGATAGAGAGCCTCGTCATCAACTACCCCACCATACGCCGCGCCCGCTTCTGGATGACCTTCGGACAGCAGTACCTCAAGCACCTTGAAGTGATACAGAACATCGGCATGAGCCGCATCGACGAGATAGAGTACGAGGCACCCCTGGCCGACACGTCAACCAGTAAACTCCTCAACACGCCGACTGTAAAGGTCAAGATCGTGCCGCTGCAGTTTCTCAAGGCCGTGCTGCCCAACCCTCAGGACCTCGGTGAGAACTATGAGGGCCAGACCAGCATCGGCTGTCGCATTCGTGGCATCGGCAACGACGGCAAGGAGCACACCTATTACGTATATAACAACTGCTCACACCGCGCCGCCTACGAGGAGACAGGCATGCAGGGCGTGTCATATACCACCGGCGTGCCTGCCATGATTGGAGCGATGATGTTCCTCACCGGCCAGTGGGTGAAACCCGGTGTGCACAACGTCGAGGAGTTCGACCCCGACCCCTTCATGGAGCAGCTCAACAAGCAGGGTCTGCCCTGGCATGAGCTTCACGACATAGACCTCGAGCTGTAATGCCGGAATAACAACATAACGGTATAACGAGATAACGACGAAAAAACAAAACACCCCACATAAAAACTTACACACATGGCAAAGACAGACATCCCCACCACCGATGAGAAGAGCGCTCGCCTGCAAGCATTGATGATGGCCACCTCCAAGATAGAGAAGGACTTTGGCAAGGGAAGCATCATGCGCCTTGGCGACACTGCCGGCGAGAAAGTTGATGTCATACCCACCGGCAGCATAGCACTCAACCACGCCCTCGGCGTGGGCGGCTACCCCCGTGGACGCATAATAGAAATCTTCGGCCCCGAGTCTTCCGGCAAGACGACCCTCACCATCCACGCCATCGCCGAGGCACAGAAGGCAGGAGGCATTGCCGCCTTCATAGACGCCGAACACGCTTTCGACCCCACCTACGCACAGAAGCTCGGCGTCAACCTCAACGAGCTGTGGATCTCACAGCCCGACAACGGCGAGCAGGCCCTCGCCATCGCCGACCAGCTCATCAGCTCCTCAGCAGTAGATCTCGTCGTCATAGACTCCGTGGCAGCACTGACCCCGAAGGCCGAGATAGAGGGCGACATGGGCGACAACAAGGTAGGCCTTCAGGCACGACTCATGAGTCAGGCCCTGCGCAAGCTCACCGCCACCATCAGCAAGACAAAGACATGCTGCATCTTCATCAACCAGCTGCGCGAGAAGATCGGCGTCATGTTCGGCAATCCCGAGACCACCACCGGAGGCAATGCCCTTAAGTTCTACAGCAGCGTGCGCCTCGACATCCGCAAGGTGACGACCCTCAAGGACGGCGATGAAGCCATCGGCAACCAGGTGCGCGTTAAGGTGGTGAAGAACAAGGTGGCCCCCCCCTTCCGAAAGGCAGAGTTCGAGATCAGCTTCGGCGAGGGCATCAGCCGCGCCGGCGAGATTGTCGATCTCGGAGTGGAATACGGCATCATCAAGAAGAGCGGCTCGTGGTTCAGCTACGAGGATTCGAAAATCGGTCAGGGCCGCGATGCCGTGAAGCGCCTCATGAAGGACAATCCCGAGCTTGCCGACGAGATTGAGGCCAAGATTGCAGCCGCCATGGACGAGAAGAAAGATTAACACCCCGTGCCCGACACATAGTCGCTCCGACACCCCCTGTGACCACCGTGGCGGCCATAGTGATAATTAGAATTACTATCCACAATCGTACCACCATGCCCACCCACGGCTATTGAGAGATGTCGCATTCTGCGTCAACCCCTCCGCTATATGTCAATGGTGGTACGATGGCAGATAATCATTATACACGAGGAAGCTATGAAAAGGACACTGTTGCTCATGCTACTGGCCGCTGTCGCCTCCGTGCGCGCACAGCAGCTCATCAACCTGTCGGGGCCTTGGGAGCTGTCGCTTGGCGACTCCACGCACTACTCCGACTACATCATCCTGCCCAACTCCATGGTCACTGCCGAAAAAGGCGACGAGGTGACAGCCGAGACACGGTGGACGGGTTCGCTCTATGATTCCAGCTACTATCACAACCCCTTCATGGAGCCCTACCGTCGGCGCGGCAATGTCAAGATGCCATTCTTCCTCACGCCAAGCCATCACTATGTGGGGCAGGCATGGTACCGACGCAGGGTGTATGTGCCCAAGTCGTGGCGGCGCGAGCGCGTGCTTCTCTTCCTGGAGCGTCCGCACATAGAGACTACGGTGTTCGTCAACGGCAGACGTGTGGGCCACCAAATGAGTCTCAGCGTGCCGCACGTCTATGATGTGACGTCGGCGCTGCGTGCCGGAGAGTCAAACACCATAGCCATCTGCGTGTACAACGGCACCGACGGCGTGGGTGTGGGCGACGACTCGCACAGCGTCACCGACCAGACTCAAGGCAACTGGAACGGCATCGTGGGGCGCATGGAGCTGCAGGCCAAGCCGCACACCGTGTATGTTAAGAACGTCCGTGTGTGGCCCGATGTCAAGAACCGCAAGATACGCGTGGAGGTTGACTTGGAGAATCACGTCAAGGGCTTGCGCTTCCTGCCACTATATGACTACTACGTGCATGTCGAGGCACAGACCATCAACAGCCCGCGCCCCCATACCGTGAGCAGCGAGTGGAAGGAGGCCCTGCGCAGCCGCATGAAGTTTGAGGTGGATATGGGTCGGAACATGCAGACGTGGGATGAGTTTCACCCTGTCGTTTACCGGCTCACCGTCATTGCCGGCAACGATGTCTATGAGACATATTTCGGCATGCGCGAGCTGCGTGCCGAAGGTCGCCAGCTGTTCATCAACGACCGCCCGCTCTTCCTGCGAGGCACCGTAGAGAGCTGCTGCTTCCCGCTCACGGGCCATCCACCTACCGATGAGGAATCGTGGGAGCGCATCTTCAAGAAGTGCCGCGCCTACGGCATCAACCACGTGCGTTTCCACAGCTACTGCCCGCCGGAGGCGGCTTTCAACGTTGCCGACCGCCTCGGCATGTATCTTCAGCCCGAAGGCCCGTCGTGGCCCAACCACGGCGTGACGCTTGGCGAGGGCCTGCCTATCGACAAGTACCTCATGGACGAGACGAAGCGCATCGTTGACACCTACGGCAACCACCCCTCGTTCTGTTTTCTCGCCGCCGGCAACGAGCCCGCCGGGCAGTGGGTCGAGTGGGGCCGTGACTTCAATGCCTACTGGCAGCGCACCGACCCCCGACGCCTCTATGCCACTGCCAGCGTGGGCGGGGGCTGGCAGTGGGACGAGGGCAGCCAGTTTCACGTCAAGGGCGGAGCGCGCGGACTCGACTGGAGCCGTCACGCCCCACAGAGCATCGACGACTACAGCTCCGACATACGTCTGCCACGCAACTTCAAACCCACGGCCACGCAGCCCGAGAACACCGAGCCCTACATAAGCCACGAGCAGGGGCAGTGGTGCGCATTCCCCGACCTCAATGAGACATCGCAGTACAACGGAGCCTACTCGGCCGGCAACTTCGACATCTTCCGCGACCTGCTGCGTGCCAATGGCATGGAGAGCGAGGCACACCGTTTCCTCATGGCCAGCGGACGTCTGCAGACACTCGCCTACAAATATGAGATAGAGCGCCATCTGCGCACGCCCGGCTACAGCGGCTTTCAGCTCCTGGGTCTCAACGACTACAGCGGTCAGGGTACGGCCCTTGTGGGCGTGCTCAACGTGTTCTGGCGCGAGAAAGGCTACTGCGATGCCGACACATGGCGCCAGTTCTGCTCGCCGCTTGTCGTGCTGGGGCGTATGCCACGCTTCGTGTTCACACAGGCTGACACGCTATGCGTACCGGTGGAGTTGTACAACGCCTATCGTGGAGCCCTGCGTCCCGCCACTACGACCTACGATGTCATCGACGATAAAGGCAACATCATCGCCACCGACTCGCTGCCGAAACCCGCGGCTCCGGTTCCCGTCGGCAAGTGCAACCCTCTTGGCACCGTACGCCTGTCTCTTGCGAAGCTTACGGCACCTGCCAAGTACAGGCTCCGTCTGCGGTACGACGAAGTGGTGAAGAACCAATATGACTTCTGGGTCTATGCCGACGCCGCTCAGGAGGCTGAGCCGCCCACGGGCCTGCTCGTTGCCGACAGTCTGACGGACGAGGCGCTCGTGGTGCTGCGCAACGGAGGCACGGTGCTGCTGACGGCGGCCGGACATGTCACTCTCGGCTCCGACGTGCGGCAGATGTACCTGCCCGTATTTTGGAACACGTCGTGGTTCAAGATGAAGCCGCCTCACACCACGGGATGCGTGGTGCGACGCGAACACCCGCTCTTCGCACACGGCTTCCCCACCGACGACTGGGGCAACCTCAACTGGTGGGAGCTGCTGAACCGCGCACAGGTGATGAACCTGCGCGAGCTGCCTGCCGACTACCAACCGCCCATCCAGCCCATCGACACGTGGCACGTCAGCCGCAAGCTCGGTATGCTCATCGAGGCACGTGTGCTGGGCGGCCGCCTGCTGATGACGACGATGGACATCACGCGCGACCTCAGCCACCGACATGTGGCGAGGCAGATGCGCAACGCCATCTTCGACTATATGACAAGCCCAGACTTCCAGCCGACACTGACCCTCACGCCCGAGCAGGTGAGGCACTTCTTCACCGAGCAGGCGCCGCCGGTGGAGATGTACACCAACGAGAGTCCCGACGAGCTGAAGCCCAAGTTTGCCAATAAGGAGTGAGGCGATGCGATTGCCGGGTGCTGTGAGCCGCGAATTCATGACGTCATGCTTTTTTATGTGCCATGATGGCATCTTGAACACATATTTTTATTACCTTTGCACCCGCAAAACGTATTAATGACGATTCATGAAGAAACCACTGATAGACCTGCACACTCATACTATAGTGTCCGGCCACGCCTTTTCCACCCTCCACGAGATGGCAGCCGAAGCCGCACGCCGCGGCCTTGAAATTCTCGGTGTCACAGAACACGGCCCCAGCATTCCCGGCACGTGCGACCCCATCTACTTTCGCAACTACCATGTCGTGCCGCGACAGATGTGCGGCGTGCGCCTGCTGCTCGGTGCCGAGGTCAACATCCTCGACACCACGGGCAGGCTCGACCTCGACGAGCGGCACCTGCGTTGCTGCGACATACGCATAGCAGGCATACACTCGCTATGCTGGACTCCTGGCACACGCTCGCAGAACACCGACGGCGTGCTCGCCGCCATCCACAACCCTTGGACGCACATAATAAGCCACCCCGCCGACGGCACGGCAGAGCTCGACTTCGAACCGTTGGTGAGGGCTTCGCGCGAGACACAGACGCTGCTTGAGGTGAACTCTTGCAGCCTCATGCCGGCACGCCACATGCGTGGTGCCCGCGAGAACAACCTTGAGCTGCTGCGCCTCTGCCGCCGCATGGATGTGCCTGTCATCCTGGCCTCGGATGCACATATCATCTATTCTATTGCCGACTACGGCAATGTGCTGCCCCTGCTGGCCGAGACAGACTTTCCCGATGAGCTCATCATGAACTGGCAGCCACGGGTAGCGATGGAGTATTTGGGCATAGAGCGTCCTGAGTAAACGGTGCACATATACACAAACGCCCTGTAGGGGCAAAAGATTGAGATACAAATTCTTTTGCCCTTACAGGGCGTAATTTACGATTGTCAGTATTCCCATGACGCTGCCCCGGGAATACTGACATATTTTTGCCTCTTCGGGTTTTGTACTCTGCCACCACATTGGAGCTTCTGCATTCTGCCACACTCGGCCCGCCAGCTCATGCATTCGCTGTCAGCTCGCCTAATACGTCTCGTCGTAGCCGGGATTCTGTATGATGGCAGGGTTGAGCTGAATGTCAGCGATGAGAATGGGGAAAGTGTACATGAAGCGTCGCGTCCAGAACTTCTGTGCACCTACTGCCACCCACCACTCCGGGCGTCCGTTGCGTTTTAGTTCAAACCACCTGTCGCCGTTCTCGAGCAGCATCTCCTTGCGCCGCTCGTTGAGGATGGCCTGTGAGAGTGGCGTCAGTGCGTACCCCATGGCATCCACCTTGACAGTCTCCGTGGTATCTACTGGCGGCAGCGTGGCCTCGGAGAGCGCCACATAATTGTCTATACGCAGGGCGCGGAAGGCATTCAGTTCGCTCAGAGCCGTGGCATGGTCGCCGAGGTGGTAGGCCGCCTCCATGGCTATCAGTGCCATCTCTGCCGAGCGCATGCCCGAGAATATCGTGCGGCGTGCCTTGCGCTTGCGGTTGAAGTAGAGGTTGTTGCGCACGCGCACATCCTGCTTCTGCTCGGCAAAGAGGCGTGTGTAGCGCACGCTAAGCGGCCTGTCGGTGAGTGCCGTCATCGTGCTGCTGATGCTCAGTGCGTTATTCTGGCTGCTGATACGGTCGCCCATCACGATGCGGTTGCCGCGCAGGCCAAATTGCTGCGACTGCATCTCGGCGAAAGCCTCGGCATCGAGCATCGGACGGTGGCTGAGTACGATGAGTGCCTCATCGCGAGCATCCTGCCAGCGTCCCGCCCAGTGGTAGAGCCTCGCGAGATAGCCGTGAATGGCATCGGCAGTGAAGAGGTAGAGGGCGTTCTGCGGGTCGCAGTCGAGGGCCTGGCGGAAGTCGCTCTCTGCCTGGGCTATCGTAGCAGCCATAGAGGCACGGGCGGGCATGGCCTCCATGTCGAACTCCGTGACGATGGGCACGCCGAGCGTGCCGTCGTCAGCCAGGGGTGGTGCGCAGAACTGACGTATGAGCTGGTAGTAGCACACGCCGCGCACGGCATAGGCTGCACCGATGATGTCGAGCCCCTCACGCGTGTCGCGACCCTCCTTGAGCTCGCCGATGATAATGTTGCACGAGCGAATGGCCTCGTAGAGCTGGCGCCACACCATCTGCTTGGTGTTGCCCGAGGAAGAGCCCTTTAGCACATCGCCGATATAGTACCACATCGATGAGTTGGTCTCGAGCACAGGCTCCATGTTGTCGGACATGGCTTCGAAGTCGGTGGTGAGGGCGTAATTGCCCACGATCTCAGGCTGTTCACCTATGTCGATATTGTAACATAGGTCATGCATGAGAGCCGAAAAATCCTCTACCGTCTCCGGAATTTCTTTCCCGTAAGGCTTTATGTCAAGGTAGTTTGAGCACGCTGCCATCACCGTTGCAGCGAGAGTGATGGCGATGCTGCGGGCTATGGCGCTGGCCTGTGAGGCCGATGGTATGATTATGATGTTCATCTCTTGCTACTCTGTAAGTTGTTGACAGGCATCTCAGAACCCCAGGTTGAGTCCGAACGATAAGCTTCGGCTCATGGGATATACGGCACCCGGTGTCTCAGGGTTCATACCCTTATAGTTGGTGATGATGAAGAGGTTGTTTGCCGTGAACGACACTCCGCACGACGATGCCGCGAAGCGTCGGCACACATGCTGTGGCAGGCTGTAGGCGAGTGTCAGTGAGCTTATCTTCCAGTAGTTGCACTTCTGGAAGTATATGCCGCTGTGAATCTCCGACATCACCGGCAGCTCCTGCAGTCCGAGGCTCTCGCCGTGAGCGTCGATGAGTCGGGGGTAGCCGTCGGTGACGGGGTTCTCCGGTGTCCATCGGTAGGCGGCATCGCTGACGCGGTTGTTCTGCGCGGCATAGATGTCATAGCGGGTGTTGTAGAAGAGGTTGGTGGTCCTGCGCGCTATGGCCGATGCCGAGCTGGGCGGATTGATGTCGTTGTTCACCATGGCTCCGAGTGAGAACGCCGTGCTCACGCTCAGCGACAGCCCCCGCCATGACAACGACGTGGATGCGCCTCCTGTCCACGGATAGTTGGTAGTGCCGAGGTAGAAGAGGTACGTCTCCGCCTTCGCGGGATTGGCGTCCGGGGCGGCATCATCGCGGCGCAGGAAGGTGTAGATGCCCGTCGTTGGGTCTATGCCCGACGGCTTGCCTCCGAAGAGCTTGCCCTGCGGGTAGCCCACATAGATGTCACCGAAGAGGCTGCCGCGCGGCGAGCGGTAGTCGGTGAGTACGTTCTGGTTGTAGGCGATGTTGGCGTTGACCGACCATCGCCAGTCGTCGGTGCGTATGGGTGTCGCACCCACCATGATCTCAAAGCCCTGGTTGAGCTGCTCGGAGGTGTTGTAGCTCTGTGTGTCGAAGCCAGTGGTGGAGACGACGCGCACGGGTGTCACGAGGTCGTAGCCGCGTCGGCGGTAGAGGCTGACGTTGAGCGACAGGCGGTCGCGCAGGAAACCCAGGTCGATGCTGCCATTCCAGTCGTGGGTGTGCTCCCACCGCAGGTGCGGGTTGGGCGGGTTGCTGATGCCGGCCATGCGGTAGGCCTGAGTATCGTCGTTGCGGAACTCGCGCATGTAGTTCATTATCAGCACGGGATACACGCTGCGGTTGACACCTCCCGTGAGGCCTGTTGACAGGCGTATGGTGGCGTGGCTCACGATATCGCGTATGCGCTGCATGAACTGTTCTTCGTCGATATTCCATGCCAGCCCGGCGCTCCATGTGACATTGAACTGCTCCTTCGAGCCGAAGTTGTTTGAGCCGTCGCTGCGGGCGGTGACGTTGGCCACGTAGCGATTCATGAGCACGTAGTCGATGGCTCCGTAGAACGATGCGAAGGCGTTCTCCACTCGGCTCTGTTCGGACAGCAGGTTGACGATGTCGTGGTAGCGTTGCATGTCGATGTCGGTGAAGGTTCCCGATGCCGGTGTCGGGAATAGTGGCAACGAGTGGTTGCCCGTCACGGGGTCGTAGCCATAGACCTTTCGCCCCACGGTCTTGGCGTAGCTGTTGCGCACCTCGGTGCCGAGGGTTGCCCTCAGGTGATGTATGTCGCTGAAGGTCTGGCTGTAGTCGGCCTGTGCCCTGACGAGCCAGTTGCGGTTTGTGGTGTTGGCCTGAGTCATGTTGCCGTAGATGCGCATAGACTTCGAGTCGCCGTTCTCGAAGGGTCGGTCTTGCCATGCGGCGTAGGTGTCTTGCCGCACCTCGCTGTCGGAGGCGTCGGCGGCATAGGTGTATGCTGCGAGGCCGTAGAGTCGCAGATGGTCGGTGATGCGCCACGTGATGTCGGCGCGCAGTGTCGTTGACGAGCTTGTCGATGCGAGCTTCGTACCGTCGATTTCGCGCATGATGCTCACTCCGTTCTGCGGCAGCAGCAGGAAGGCCTGGCCGTTAGTCTGTCGTAGCGAGAAGTAAGTCTCATCGGAGGCGAAGGAGCCATCGTCGAGATACGGGCGCTCGTAGGGGTTGGCGAAGTATGCATACCTGAAGAGGTCGAGGCCGGGGTTTGTGTCGAGGCTTTTGAGGTACGAGTAGTCGGCCTGAAAGTTGAGCGTCACCCTCTGCGAGGGGTTGGCAGAGACCCTGGCACTGAAGTTGTAGCTGTCGGAGGCCGACTTGCGTATGATGCCCTTGTTGGTGGCCATGCCGGCGCTGACGTAGTAGGTGAGCTTGTCGGAGCCGCCGCTGGCGCTGAGGTAGTGGGATGTTGACACGCTGTTGCGCATCAGCTCGCGGAACCAGTCTGTGCTCGACGATGCCAGCTGGCCGATGTAGGCATCCTGCTCCTCGCGACTCCAGCCGGCAAAGCGTCCGTAGCCCGAACGTATCTGCCCCGTGATGCCGATGCGTGGATAGTAACCGCCGTGAGTGAAGCCATAGGCCGAGAACTCGTCCCAGATCTGCTGCTCATAGTCGAGCTTCTGGCGCGAGTCCATGAGGTTGTGGTCGCGTGAGGGCGCCGTCTGTAGTGTCACGTTGCCCGAGTAGTTGACGTGTATGTTGCCCGCCTGTCCGCGTTTCGTGGTGATGACGATGACTCCGGCTTGTGCCTCCGAGCCATAGATGGCGGCAGCGGCGGCGTCCTTGAGAACGGTGATGCTCTCTATGTTCTGCGGCGGTATGCCTGCCACGCCGTTGGCGTAGAGCGTCGAGAAGTCGCCAGAACGTATGTAGCTGCTGCCGAGTGACGGGATGTTCTTCTGCAGCGGCACGCCGTCAACGACCCACAGCGGCTCGCTGTTGCCCGTGATGGAGCTGATGCCGCGTATGCGCACCTTGGCACTCTCGCCGGGGCGGCCGCTGACGGCCTGCACGTTGACGCCGGCAAGCTTGCCCTGCATGAGCATATCGACGTTGGCAAGGGGCTGATCCTTGAGATCCTTCTCGGTGAGTATGCCCACCGAGCCCGTGGCCTTGCGGATGTCGGTCTGCGTGTAGCCCGTCACCACGACTTGTTCCATCGACTTCGTGTCTTCCTCGAGCGTCACCACGAGCTCGCGGCGCCCGGTCTTGGCGACGGTGGATTTGAAGCCTATGTACGTAAAGTCGAGGATGGAGCCGATGGGGCATTGCAGGGCGAAGCGTCCGTCGGCATCGGTCTGGGTGCCCTGCTGAGTGCCGCGCAGACGCACGGCGACGCCCACCAGGGGCTCGCCGTCGGCCGAGCGCACGACTCCGGTGGCGGCGCGGTCTTGTGCCGCAGCGCCCGTCGTGGCGAGCAGCATGAGTAGTATTAGTGTGATGTGCTTCATAAGCCACAAAGTGAGTTTGCCGGTTGACGTGTGCGCGCTACAGGTTGCCGATGTCTATCGGCACGCTCTCGCCCAAGAGGTGGCGGCAGAAGTATGCGCGTATCACGTTGTTGTAGTATTGGTCGCCCAGGCCGTGGTCTTTGCCGGGCAGCATGAGCATGTCGAAACGCTTGCCGGCGCGGATGAGTGCATCGGCCATGCGCAGCGTGCTGGCGGGGTGTACGTTGTCGTCAACATCGCCGTGTATGAGCAGCAGGTTGCCGCGTAGGCGCGGCGCCAGCTCGAGCGTCGTGGGTATGTGCGCGTCCCAGTGTGTGTGTCCGAGGCTGTCGGTCGTCTGCCGCAGGCCGTGGAAGGTCTCGCCCCACCAGCGCAGGTATATGTTGTTGTCGTGATTGCCGCTGGCAGCGACGGCAGTGCTGTAGAAATCCGGCCGCGTGAGCAGCGCTGCCGTGGCCACGAAGCCCCCTCCCGAATGGCCATAGATGCCCACACGTGTGGTGTCGGCCTGCGGTATGAGCTGTGCCACCTGACGGATGGCGGCATAGTCGTCGTCGAGGACGTAGTCGCGGAGGTTGCCATAGCCGTGGGTGTAGAAGCGCCGGCCTCGCCACGGGTTGCTGCCCCGGTAGCTGAAGTTGATGACGATGAAGCCATCCTCGGCAAGGGTCTGGTTGCCGTTGTCATCGATGGCGAAGCCCAGCTCCACGAGGTCGGTGTGAGGCCCTGGATATGGGTTTGAGATTATGGGCAGTCGGTCGCCGGGCTTCATGTCGTGGGGCGTATAGACGAGTCCGTAGATGGGTGTCTGGCCATCGGCGGCCATGAGCTGCAGCTGGCGTGGCGGCTGCCAGCCGCGTGCCGTGAGCGGCGAGAGGTCAGCGCGGCCGAGGTCGGCCACGAGGCGTCCGCTGAGGTCGCGTATGCAGTCGGCACCGGCCATGTCGTTGCGCTCAGCGTGGTCGGTGACGAACCTGTGGCTCGGCGAGAGCGTGATGGCGTGATTGGCATTGCCGGGGGTTAGGTGTGTCAGCCCGCGGCCGTCGAGGCCCACGCGGTAGTAGTGGGCATAGCAGGGGTTGCAGGGTGCTGCCGTCGGCTCGGCCTCTTGCGTGCCGTATGCCTTGAAGATTATGTGGCGGCCGATGGTGTCGATGTCTTCAATCTCAGCGGCGACGAGTGTCGGCGGTGTCAGGGGGCGGCAGCGGCGGCACTCACCGTCATAGTGGTACCACTGCCCGCGGTCACCGCGCTCGGCCCACCACAGGATGTCGCGCCCTTCGTTGAGGACGTGGAACGCGAAGAGCTGCTCGTTGAGGTGCGGCTTGCAGTCTTCGTGGATGAGCACACGTGCCGTGCCATCGCGTCCGTCGATGCGTATGAGGTCTATGGCATCCTGCGGGCGGCTCTTGCGTATGACGTAGGCGTATGGGCCGCTGATGGTCAGCGGACGCAGACGCGGCACGTCAATGCTCTGGTCGGGGTAGGCATCAAGGTCCAGCGTCGTCATGGCCTTGGCAGCACCGCCTCCGTCGGCAAAGGCGGTGTCGGCGTTCACGAGCTGTGTGCTGTAGCGAGCCACGATGCTGTCGCCTGGCATCGAGTATTTCATCATGCGCACCACAGGTCGCGGCTGTGCGAGGTTATCCACCAACGGCAGGAGGGGCACCCGGCGTATGTCCTCGCGTATGACGAGGTAGGTGTGTGTGTCACCGATCCATCTGCCGAGCGGCGTCTCACGGCGTCGCCAGCGCCGTGAGCGGCGGCCGTGGTGCTCCTGCCACTCGGTCGGCGTGGCATTGCGCACCGAGTTGCCACCCAAGGCATACGACCAGAAACGCTGGCCATCGGTGGTAAGCCTCAGCGTGTCCCTGACCACAAACCCCGTATCGCAACGCTCGTTGCGAGCCATGTAGAGGTCATGGCCGATGGCATAGACGTAGTAGAGGCTGTCGGCCGAGTAGTGACGGTCGTACTGCGGCGAGGGACGGTCGGCATGCTGTTTCTGCCGTGCGGGAAGCGTGTCGAGGCGCATCGTGCGCGTGTCGATGCACAAGTTTCTGCCATGAAAGGCGAAACATAGTTTGCGGGCATCGTTGCTGTCGGCCCTGAGGTCGGTGACATAAAAGCGATGTGCAGCCTGCGTCGTCTGCCCTTCGGGTGTGAACAGCAGTGGCTTCTTGGAGAAGGGTTGCAGCAGGCGTGCCAGTGTGGTGTCGGCAACGAGGTGCGATGTGCGGCGCCGACGGGTGTCAACCATGTAGTAGTCGGCACGCACCAAGCCCGTCGTGTCGCGGTGCTCGCTGCGATACAGCGCATAGCGGTCGGACGTGTCGAGCCACGTGACGGAGGTGTGAGAGTTGATGATGAGGCGTGAGAGTCCTTCGAGCTTATACGGGCTCGCGGAGGCAAAAGCTGCCAGCGGCACAGTCATTACGATGGCTATAGCGCAAAGTCGTAAATGTAGTGATTTTGTTGTTAGCATGGTGCAAAGGTACTGCTTATTTTTGAGATACCGTGCTAAAAAACGGAAAAAAAGTAACATCCGCCCCAGCTTTGGCGGGTAAAGGTCTGTAAGTCGATGCACTTCCCAGAGAGAAAACACCCACACACCAACGCCCGAAAGGCAAGCGAGGCACGTGCCTCCACAAGGGGGTGCACCGTCAGAAGCCACGGGCGATGCCACACTTTATACGCACTTTATATGGTAAAACGCTTGCATACGTCGCCAAAGTGTTGTACCTCTGCCACCGCAATTGCAGCTGGTGCGCAACGGGGGCTGACGCCACGGTAGCCTGCCACTGCTTTCGCCCGAAAAACAAAAAAAGCATAACAAACTCAAAAAACTGCGACAATACGCGTCAGACATCAGACTTTTTTCCTACCTTTGCGGCCGCGACGGAAGCACTGCTCCGCGACAATACTGCTGACGACCAACTAACTACACACAAAAAACATGATGAAGAGGCTACAAGCCATAGCGACATGTGTGGCATGCATGGCGGCACACACCGCCACGGCACAAATGGAGCTCAAGTTCCAGAACCTCGAGGGCGTGACGACAAAGACGTTCACCGACGGCACCACACTCGTGGAGCTGCCCCTCGGCACCAACCTCAACCAGCCGCTGTCGGCACTCGGCGTGGCGGCAACCGTGGATGGCAATGCGGTGGCACTCACGGACATAGTGCCTAACCCCGCCACTACACACGTGGCCGACGACGAGACGGTGGCCTTCTACTACAAAGGCCGGGCATACCAGTTCCGTTTCTCCGAGGGCAAGTACTTCACCGCCGTGTTCATCAGCGACCCACACACCGCACAGAGCGGACACGACGGCACCAGCGTGGCCGACATGCAGGCCTACGTCGCACGCCTCGTGGCCATGGGCTCCGACGACGCTCCGCGCTATGAGTTCAGCGCCCTGCCGGGATACGTGCCAACCTGCGACATCGCCCTCAGCCTGGGCGACATGGATCAGGACAGCGAGAAGAGCGGCGACAACTTCAAGACGGCGCACGCCGGCTTCGCCGCCGCCGGCATACCCTTCATCACCATGTGCGGCAACCACGACATAGTGCCAGACTACTGGACGGGCAGTAACCCCGACAAGGGTCTGACGTGGGGCGTAAACGACGGAGGCTCATACTGCAACGACATTGCGCGCGACATAGTGAAGGAAGCCTGTGCCACAGCCCAGAGCCACGGCATAAGCGACTATAAGCAGTTTGCCGACGGCAGCAGCCACACACAGGTGCAACCCTTCACCTTCGTGTTCAACGGCGTGCGCTTCTACTGCGGACAGACCTACTGGTTTCAGAAGCCATACGACAAGCCCTCGCTCTTTTCTGACGCAAAGTACTATGCCCCCGACGGCATGGTAGCGGCCCTGGAGACATTCGTGAACGCTCACGCCACGGAGCCCAGCATCTGGATGCAGCACTACCCCTTCGTAGCAGGCTCGGACTGCGACCGCTGGTGGCTCGACCAGAACGACGTGGGGCTGTACATCAAGACGTCTAACAGCTCGGCATACGGCACCGACATCGACCTGGGGCCTTACAACAGCGATGCCACGGCACAGAGCTATGCCAAGAAGAAGAAGGACAAACTGGCCGACATAATCCTCAGGACCAAGAACGCGGTCCATTTCTCGGGCCACGTCCACAGCTACTCGGAGTACACCTACAACGGCCTGCGCGACTACACCGTTGCCGCCACGGGGCGCAACGACGGCGGCATGGCAGGAGCTTTCCTCGTGCTGTGCAAGGGCAACAAAGGCGTGGTGGAGGTGAAGCGCATACACGTCAGCGAGACCAACAACGCTGCATACGCCACCAGCGGCACGCAGCTCTTTGCGCCCGGCGCGACCAACGCCGGGGGTGCCACACTGGCACAGCTGACGACGGCCATGGAGAGCCTCAACGCCACGGCTGCCAATGCAGACATCACCGCCGCAATAGCACAGGCGCGCACGGCCACGACGGCCGCAGACGTGGACGCCGCCACGACGGCACTCAACAATGCCTTTGCGGCATACCACGCGGCGCAGGGAGCCAACGCGGTTAACGTGACATCGCTGCTCGGCAACAACACCGACTTCGAGAGCGCCCAAGGCTCAGCACTCGCCACCAACGACAACGTGCATCCACAGCCGGGATGGGCAGCACGCATGACATCGTTCACCAACGCCACAAACGCCCAATACATACACATGCGCCAGCGCACTGACGACGGCGCTCCCACAGCCACAAGCCTCTATCTGCGCGCAAAATGGCAGGCATACACATGCATGGACCAAGTGGTGAAGCAGACGGCACTGCCTGTGGGTAAATACACGCTCACCTTCCGCATCAAAAAGGCCGGGACGCTCACCGACGACCTCTGCTACTACGAGCTTGGAGGACAGCGCACCCTCATCGACGCCACCACATCGTGGCAGCAGAAGTCGCTCAACATCAACGTATCGACACCCTCGCTCTTCACCCTCTCGTTCGGATTCACAGGAGGTGTGGGTACTACGGAGAGCGCCGTCAGCGTTGACGACATCACGCTCACCTGCACAGAAACGCGCTCGCCCTACGCAATAGCCCTGGAGGCGGCCAAGGCCACCGCCCACG